>Ga0157370_10000808_pt1 | contig 39533 bp, 45 predicted proteins | sample C35metaG_FD_113463 | JGI IMG/M metagenome (GOLD analysis project Ga0157370, IMG submission 113463) | Corn rhizosphere microbial communities from Kellogg Biological Station, Michigan, USA - C3-5 metaG | ecosystem: Host-associated > Plants > Roots > Rhizosphere > Soil | place: USA: Michigan... | reverse complement strand
TCAATCCAGAGTTCGAATCTAACTTATTGATACTCAAAGAAAAAGGGCTGCTCTTTTTGGAGCAACCCTTTGATTTTTCTTTAGACTTCCCGTCTGGCGGGGTTTCTGGGAGTCCATTAGAACACTTAGAAGTGATTTTAGCTATTATTAGAGAGGTATATAGTAAAAAGTGAGAGATTATAAATTTCGGAAAATCACCCTCCCCAAAATCGTCCTCCATATACAAATTTCGAACCTTTTCCTCCATAACTTGAAGTTACTAGCGAGATTGGTGCTTTCGGTATATCATAAATTCTATGATATGGACTTTTTCTCTTTATCTGCTTTTCTATTATTGGAAAATTCAAAATGATTAACTTTTTTCGTCAATTTCAAAATCTAAGGTAACAACTTGATATCTAACAGAAATAGGGGGGCATTCTAATTTTGGCTACTGGGAGTCAGTATACTGTGGATTTATCTACGGCTTCGCCTTTTCAAATAAAAAGCAAGCTTAAAATTGTTCTCCTAATGTTGAAATAAAGCTTTACAAATTTTTATGTACAGGCAATAAAAATCAAGCCCCAAACTAAAACAAAAATCTCATTATCAAATACTTACAATATATTCAGCAAGTAATTCCACATCAGATTAAGCAGGGTATCCAGGAACCCATTGGAACATTTAGAAGTGATTTTAGCTATCATTAAGGATGATATATTTTTATTTTTTTTTCGTTTGAGAACCGAATGTTCAATTTAGCACTGAACCCGCCATTTTTCCAAACTGTTATCAACGGTTCGTCTTTTTATTTTCCCAAGTTATCTTTTTCAATTCAAACCAATCTGTTGGGTCGCCTACATAGTCAAAAGTTTCTTTAAAGTCAAAACCCAATTTAGTTAACACCTTTTTTGAATTTACGTTTTTAGGATCGGTTATTGCAAAAATTGTGTCAGTATTCAAATTTTTAAATCCATAGTCCAAAATTACATTTGAAGATTCAGTCGCAAAACCTTTTCCCCAATGTTTTTTCTTAAACCTATAACCGAGTTCATAAAAATTATTGTGATTGTTTAAAGGCTTGTTGAAATATTTTAGTCCTGACCAACCAACACATTCATTTGTCAATTTGTCAACTACAGCCCAACGAGCAATTCCATTTTCTTTGTATTGCACTTTAAGCATTTCAATGACTTTTGTTATTTCGTCAATTGATTTCACAGGATTGTTTTCAATAAATAAATGAACGTCCGGATCCGAGTCCATTTCAAATAAGTCATTTTCGTCTGTATATTCTAATTCTCTTAGAATTAGTCGTTCTGTTTCAATTAATATTTTCATCTATCAGTTGTTCCCCTGTTTCTTCATCTCATTTTTCTAGGTTGACCGCTAGCTGGTCAGTAGTCGCAGTGTCGACAAAATATTACTGTTAATGGGATGATTGTTCTATTTTCTGCATTCTTCGAAAATCCTCCTTATGCTTATCTCCTTTAGTAGAAGCCCAAATGCCTAACAACCCAAAAAAGATGAGCACGTAAGCAACCCATTTACCTATACATTCCAGAAAATGGGTAAGTAGAGATGCTTCAAAGTTCAAAAAACCCTATAAGTCTGCCATATTACGTTTATAAAACTTCCGGCGACTTACCCAATAAATAAGTCCAAGACCTATTGCAAGGACAATAATGCCTATCACTATTGTAGGAGTAGCCATAACAACACGTTTAACTACTTCTCAATCAACTCTATAAAAATAAGCAATTTAAATTTTATAGAGGTTTACTTTTATACTCTTTCTTAGTTCTGTTATTCAATTTCAAACTCTTTCGGATACCGAACAACACCACTTACATTTTGCAACGCATTTTTCAATAGTTCTATTGCCATACAGTTGTCTTCGGGAACTTCAAATGGCAACTTAATTTCAAATTCTTTGGTCAGTTTATAACCAAATTTGGGGTAATAGTTTTCGTGCCCTAATAAAACCACAGAACCAAAGCCTAATTTCTTTGCTTTATCGTGGGCAGCTTGTATCAATTTTCCTCCAATACCCTTTCCCTGAAAAGCTGGCAATACAGCCACAGGAGCTAAAGCAAGCGAAGTGTAGCTATTCTTATGGGTGTCTTCTATCATAATTTTTGTGAGCAATAGGTATCCAACAATTTGATTATTCGTCTGTGCAAAAATTGACAATTCGGGAACAAAAGCATTCGAACTTCGTAATCGTTCAACAAAAAACAGTTCTTTATGGTCGCTCAGTTCTTCATTTTCAAAAGCCGAGCGAATGAGTTCAAAAACTGTTTTGAAATCTCCCTTTTCTTCCTTTCTTATTGTTATTTCCATAGTATGTAAAAGTATAGAAAACCTACTCAATCCATCTTACAGTTTTCAGAATTTCAATATTGTATCTCCATTCTTGCCTATCGGACAAAATAAACAACAATCTGAAATACAAACAATTAACTAAAAAATATTTTTAGATGCTTAAATGAGATTGATGAGCATTTTTTAGTTTTTCTACTCTCACAAACTCAAACACAGGCACAAACCATTCATCTACAAATAGATATAAAAAAACCTGAAAAGTGTTCTAAAAATAGACACTTTTCAGGTTCTGCGGGATTTCTAGGAGCCCATTAAAACACTTACAAGTAATTTTAGCTATCATTAGAGAGGTTTATAAGAAAAAATGAGACGATACAACCATTCGATCCAGTTTCAAATAATGACTTTTATCATTTTTTTTGATGATCTTTTGTGACGAAATCCGTTGATTCTGTAACCTAAATTCGCCGCAATAGATTTCGATTAATGAACACAGATCCTCTTTCACCAGCTTATTATTCTGACGATGAACTCTATGATAGTCAGCTTTCTCCAAGAATGAAGAAACTTTCCCCTATACATTGGAGTCCATTGGAGGTGATTAAAGCTGCAGCGGCTTTTCTAAGTGATAAACCCGGCAGCAAGATCATTGATATTGGTAGCGGTATTGGGAAATTTTGCATTGCCGCTGCACAGCGATATCCAGATTGTGATTTCTACGGAATTGAACAGCGAAGAGATCTTCATGAAATTGCAGTACTATCCAGGAAAAATAGCCCCTGCGAACTCAACATCCACTTTATGCATGGTAATTTTACAGAACTTGACTTTAACTGTTATAATGGTCTTTATTTTTTCAACTCCTTTGCGGAAAACCTGTACAGGTTTGGACGTATCGACAACTCCATACAGTATTCAGCAGGCTTGTACAACTACTACGCAAACTACTTATATAAAGTCCTGGAGAACAAAGCATCCGGAACGAGATTGGTCACTTACCATGCAAGTGATACGGAGCTTCCCAAAAGCTATCAATTGATAGAGTCAACCGTTAACAATCACCTTAAAATGTATATCAAAGCATGAGCCACCCAATCGATAAAAGAATGACAAAGGATGAAATGATCGGCTCTCTGATTCAGCAGATCTCAGGCATGCAAAACTATGCACAAGTGGAATCTGTAATTCTGGATATTTCCAGGGTAGCGGCAGTCCATGGCTTGCCCGTATCCCAATGCTTCAGTAAATTGGAAATTACCATCGAAGAACTTTCGCCAATGAATTTAACCAGTACACAATGGAGCTGTTTTCGTTATGCACTAATATGTCTGCGTGAAAAAGCTAGCCTGTTAAGGAAATACAGGCGGCATTAAAAGCCCCTTATTATGCTAACTTTGCACACATGAGTTTGAATGGTCTCTTCCCAATAGAAAAATGGTTGTTTTCCACCCGTTCCGTCCTGAATATGCTCAATGAGCAGGATTATACTTTTTTAATCGACAGACAGAATATTGAGAAATACAAAAAAGGAGAAATAGTATTCAAGGAAGGAATGGTTCCCTCTGGAATTTACTATATCCATTCAGGTAAAGTAAAAAAATACAAAAAAGGACCTACAGAAAAAGAGCAGATCATTTATGTCGCCAATAAGGGAGAGCTAATTGGATACCATGCCTTGTTAGCTGAAGAACGGCATCAGGATTCAGCGGCGGTCTTAGAGGAGAGTTCTATCAGTTTCATACCAAAAGAAGATTTTCTTGAAGTTCTTCAGCGTTCTCCTCAATTTGCAATAAGTTTGTTAAAGGCGTTGAGCCATGAATTTACTGTGTTTGCTAATAACATTTCAGCATTTTCAGATGCTTCAGCAGCTGAAAGACTCGCGATTGCCCTGATTGTATTCAGGGAAAAATCAAAAGCAGACCTCTCCTATGGAGAACCAATTGTCATAAATATCTCTCGAAGTGATCTTGCAGGCATAGCAGGAATAGCTAAAGAAAACGTAATCAGGCTATTGAAAGAATTTAAATCAGAAGGAATAATTAAAACACAAGGTCGAAAAATCTGGATACAGGACATTGAAAAACTAGTTAGACGCTCCAATAGAAACTAAGTTTCAATGGCGCCGACTAAGGCTGTAAAACCAACTGAATACATCAAAACCTATGCTTAGACATACTGGACAAAAAAGAAGTTTCAACCACAATGTTAGGCTTGCCACCTTGCTGTGTCTTAATGCAGGATTTATTAACGGAGCAGGCTTTCTGGCATTTAAGGTATTGACGACAAATGTAACCGGACACGCTGCATTGTTTGCAGTTAATCTTGCTGAAACACATTTTAGAGCAGCTAGTATGGTTGCACTCTGGTTCCTGTTGTTTTTAACAGGAGCATTTACTTCAGGAATCTGTATAGAAACCATTGGAAGAGAAAAACCTTCTGCTTACCTGCTCCCAATAGGCATCATTATACTAATATTGACCACTGTTACCATTTCCGGTCATACTTACAATGGCTCCTTATATCAAACAGAATACTTTGCTGGCAGTCTGCTATTTGCCATGGGCATGCAAAATGCACTTGTTTCCATGATTTCAGGCTCAGTGGTCAGGACTACTCACCTTACAGGGATGTTCACTGATTTAGGAACTGATCTTTCATTGGCTGCGATTCAAAAGTGGAAATTAACGTTAAGGATAAAACGGCGTATCTTGCTGAGGTTAGTTATCATTACCTCCTTTCTCTCAGGCGGAGTTATGGGTACATTCTTATTCTTACAATATCAATTTGATGCATTTTTATTGCCCATTTTGTTTCTGATGATTGCCTCATTTTATGACTATTTCCGTTTTTACATCATCCGCATAGTGCGTCGTTACAAATAACGAAAGCATATTGAAATTTATTTATAGAGTATTTGCTCATCAGTATAATAAGTTGTGGTCTCGTTCCATATTTTTACTTTAATAGCCTTCCCGGTTGGGCTATTTCTTCTACCTGCGTTATGAATCATCAATAAATCAGGATCAGCTTTATCAAATTTTAAAGCGCTTAACTTTCTTGTTTCTTTAATCGCATCCAATAAAACATATTTAATAGTTTTATAAAGTTCTTTTACTTTATCCAGAGGGATTTTATTTGCTATTGAAAAAGGAGAAATCTCTGCATACCAAAGAATTTCATCAGCATAAGCCTCCCCAATTCCTCTAACCAAACCTTGATCAACCAATACCTGTTTAATTTCTTCTTCTGAATTAGAAAATAGATCCATTAGATATTCAAAAATCATTTCCTTACTCAACACATCGGGAACACTTTCAGGAACAGGTTTCAAACGAAACCTACTAAATTCCTGATCATCCCTAACAGATAGAATCTGCCCACCGCTAAAATAGAGATTCAATAAACCAAAATAAGCATCATCTGAATTTTGTTCTATCATATGTAGCTCCGCAGAAGACGATAAGCTCATTTCAAGGATAGCATAATTCTTGAATTGAAACCGCAAGGACAAACCTTCACGCCATATTTTTTTCAGTTCATTCCCGGTCAGACTCTCATTTAGCTCAGCGATGGAAACATTAATGCACTTTTCCTGCTGAATATCCACCTTTTGTAGCACTCTATTTTTAAATCTTTTATCGAAGATTTCAGCACAAATTTCTAAATAAGGTAATTCGAACATAATTTAACCAAGAACTTGATGATGTTTGGTTTAAAGATACAAGGACGTCAAACGTTCTGTTTCATCTTTAAGTAATTCAGTATTGATCTAAATCAATTTTAGTTTAATAACCGAGTGTTGGTTTAATGAAATTTCTGTTACCGTTTTAAGCAAAAAATTCCTTTAAACAAATTAGGTGCTGACTTAGTTATTTAGTACTTTGGTAAAGTACAAGTATACCATGAAAAATGGACAATGAACTCAGCATACAAACCTATATAAGCTACCTTTTTCCCTCTTTTGAGCCTAAATTAAAAGAAGTATTGATTGAAAATGGCACATTGAAAACCTTTGTTGCAAACGAAATGCTCATGCAGACCGGACAAAATATGCGGTCGACAATTCTAATCGTAGAAGGACTGGTTAAACTGTATCGCCAAGGAGAGGACGGTAATGAGTTTTTTATGTATTACCTGCAACCGGGCAATGCCTGCGCGTTGTCAATGATCTGTGCAACCAAACAGGAAACCAGCGAGGTAATGGCCAGGGCCGTTGAACCAACTATAGGATTGATGATCCCAATATCCCTGATGGATACATTAATGAAAGAATATAAAACCTGGTACTATTTTGTACTGGAAACCTATAGAACTCGTTTCGAGGAACTATTGACTGTGATTGACAACATTGCTTTTAAGAGTATGGATGAACGGTTGGCATTTTATCTCGAGAAAAAATTCAGAGATCTAAAAACCAGATCATTATCCATTACGCATGGAGAAATTGCCAACGATCTTAATTCTTCACGAGAGGTAATTTCAAGACTACTGAAAAAAATGGAGCAGCGCCGGGAAGTGATACTGCACAGAAATTATATTGAATATCTTAAATAATTCGTCAGAGTGACCTAAGTCACCGTTATTGCCTGTCAGAACTTCCAATTTTGTGTAAAATAGATTAAAAATGGAAGTTATTGCATATTCAGTAGCGGCATTTATTGGCATCTCTCTGGGCCTGATTGGTGGAGGTGGTTCCATTTTAACCATGCCTGTATTGGTGTATCTTTTTGGGATCAGCCCCCTACTGGCTACATCCTATTCTCTTTTTATAGTAGGCTCCACCAGCCTGATTGGGGCAATCAATAACTATCGCAAAGGTCAGTTGAACCTAAAAGCAGCCTTCTTCTTTGGGGCGGCCTCCATTGTAACCGTATTTGTCACCAGAAAACTTATCGTTCCAGCTATCCCAATCCATTTATTCACTATAGCGGGCTATACCATCAGTAGTGCATTAGCCACCATGGTGCTTTTCGGAGTATTGATGTTAATAGCCTCGATAAGCATGATTCGAAGCAAACATGATGATACACAGAAACAGGAGTGTAAAGACTGCATTAAATTCTTTAAACTTTTGGGTTATGGAGTTTCTATTGGACTGGTAACCGGACTGTTAGGGGCAGGCGGAGGTTTTCTATTAATTCCCGCACTGGTATTCTTATTGAAGCTGCCTATGAAAAAAGCAATCGGAACCTCTTTGCTGGTCATCGCACTGAATTCCCTGATTGGTTTTGTAGGCGACCTTGGTCATTTTGATATTCAATGGAAATTCCTACTCAGTGTTAGCGCAATTGCCATAGCCGGCCTGCTTGTCGGAAACATTATCAGTAAAAGAATTGCCGGAGTGCAACTGAAAAAAGGGTTTGGCTGGTTTGTTCTGGTTATGGGCATTTATATTATTATAAAAGAAATTTTAACATAAAAAGGGTTAGGTGATTTTAGTCACCGTTCAGGCTCAATTTTCCATCGAAATTTGTAAAACATAAAACGATTTAAAAAATAGAACAGATGATGATAGAACAGATTTATACCGGCTGTTTGGCGCAAGGTGCTTATTATATACAATCAGGCAATGAGGCTGCCATTATCGATCCTTTAAGAGAAGTTGCTCCTTATATCGAAAAAGCCATTACAAATAAAGCGACCATTAAATATGTATTTGAAACACATTTTCACGCTGATTTTGTTTCGGGCCATATAGATTTGTCTAAACAAACCGGAGCACCAATTATTTATGGTCCTAATGCCAACCCAACTTTCCAGGCTCATGTTGCGAAAGATGGAGAGACCTTTAAGCTAGGTAAGCTTACCATTAAAGTATTACATACCCCTGGACACACCATGGAATCTACTTCTTACCTGCTCATTGATGAACAAGGAAAGGAAACAGCCTTGTTCTCCGGAGATACGCTATTTATAGGAGATGTGGGTCGTCCGGACCTTGCACAGAAAGCAGCACATATGACACAGGAAGAGCTCGCAGGCATTTTATTTGATTCCCTGCGTCAAAAAATAATGTCCCTAAACGATGATGTTGTTGTCTATCCTGCACATGGTGCCGGATCTGCCTGTGGCAAAAACATGAGCAAAGAAACTACCGATACCCTGGGACACCAGAAATTAACCAATTATGCATTGAGAGCAGATATGACCAGAGAAGAATTCATCAAAGAGGTAACGGAAGGGTTAACTCCACCCCCAGCCTATTTCCCTATGAACGTTAAGATGAACAGAGAAGGATACGACAGCTTTACCGAGGTACTTGAAAAAGGTACTCATGCTTTAACACCTGAAGCTTTCGAACTACTGGCAAATGAAACCGGTGCTATAATGCTGGATACCAGAGATGCGCAGTTGTTTGCAAAAGCCTTTATTCCCAATTCAATCAACATTGGTATTGACGGTAGTTTTGCACCATGGGTGGGCGCGCTGATACCGGATATCAGCCAGCAGATTCTACTGATTTCCGATGAAGGACGAGAAGAAGAAGTAGTGACCAGGTTATCAAGAGTAGGTTATGACCATCCTATCGGTTTCCTTGAAGGCGGAATTGATGCCTGGATTAAAAGTGGCAGAGAAACAGACGAAATTATCTCCATAACAGCAGACCAATTGGCTGACCGAATGGAGAAATCCGGAAGTTTAAATATTCTTGATGTCCGTAAGCCATCCGAACACTTTTCTGAGCATTTATTAAATGCTAAAAATGTACCACTAGATTACATTAATGAAAATATGCCCAAAATTGACAAGGACAGGATCTATTATGTCCATTGCGCTGGGGGATACAGATCAATGATCTTCAACTCCATTCTTCGTGCCCGTGGTTTTGACAACCTGATCGATGTTAAAGGTGGTTTTAAGGCCATCAAGGAATCGGGAAAAGTCCAAATATCCGATTACGTTTGTCCAAGTAAAATGAACAACCAATAAAATAATATGCTGGAAATACTTAAACAACCCTGGCCATGGTTTGCCTCTGGAATTGCTATTGCCTTTATTATGATCTTACTTCTAATTTTCGGAAAATCCTTTGGTTTTTCCTCCAATCTGCGAACCTTATGTACCCTTGCTGGTGCCGGAAAAAGAAACGCTTTTTTTAATTTCGACTGGAAGACTCAGAAATGGAACCTGCTGTTTCTTCTTGGATCTGTCATTGGTGGCGTAATTGCGGCAACCTTACTCAAGAGTGAAGCACCTGTTGACCTTTCGCAGGCCACAATTAACGATCTGGCTAAGCTGAACATTACTTTTGACGGGCAACTAAATCCCTCGCAGATCTTCGGTTACGAATTCATCAGCTCGCCTAAGGGAATCATTATTCTATTGTTTGGTGGGGTTTTAGTAGGTTTTGGCTCCCGTTATGCAGGAGGCTGTACATCCGGGCATGCCATTAGTGGTTTATCAAACTTACAACTCCCATCCTTAATTGCAGTAATTGGTTTCTTTGCAGGCGGCCTGATGATGACACATTTTTTATTACCATTACTATTTTAAAAACATGAAAGGAATAAAGTTTATACTGGCCGGAATACTATTTGGCATTGTAATGGCAAAATCTGAAGCCATTTCCTGGTACAGAATTCAGGAGATGTTCCGCTTCCAATCGTTCCATATGTATGGAATTATAGGTACTGCTGTAGTAATTGGCCTTATCACCGTATATCTGATCAAAAAATTCAAACTGAAAGATATCCAGGGCGACCAGATCATCTTCCATGACAAGGATAAGAGCTGGAAGCGTTACCTTATAGGAGGATTAATTTTTGGTTTGGGTTGGGCACTAACTGGGGCTTGTCCCGGACCAATGTTTGTGAATATCGGATACGGTTACTGGTCTATGGGAATTGTTGTTCTAGGGGCATTGATCGGCACCTATCTATATGGCATTTGGAAAACCAAACTCCCACACTAAAATCTCAAAAGATCTATCTAACTAATGATGATTACCCAAAGTTACTGTTGAAGATCGACCCTTAACTTATTCAGGTGGGCTTAATCACATAGAAGGATGATTTTGATCACGTTTTCGAAGCTGAGGATCATTTACTTTTATTGCACGGCTTATTCGTAAGCCATTAATATGATTAGTGAACAACTAATGATGGATAAAAGAAAATTGAGAAGAAGGTGGAAATGGCTTAGTATTCTCGGGCCTGGACTAACAACTGGAGCAGCAGACGATGATCCTTCCGGTATAGCCACTTACGCCCAGACAGGAGCCCAATTTGGTTATGGACAATTATGGACGGCGTTATACATGTTACCATTCATGACAGCTGTTCAGGAATCCTGTGCCCGTATTGGATTGGTTACAGGCAAAGGGATAGCAGCAGTTGTCAAACAGCACTATAGCCGCCCTGTACTTTATTTCGTAGTCGGTTTGGTTGTAGTGGCAAATACCATTAATATTGGAGCTGATATTGGTGCTATGGCAGCAGCAGCCCAACTGCTTATTCCCTTACCTTTTATAGTCCTTACTTTTAGTTTTACCGCTGGCATTCTACTCCTTGAAATATTTACAAGTTACCATGTCTACTCCAGAATATTAAAATGGCTTGCGCTCACCCTGCTCGCTTACCCGATCACGGTTTTTATCATTGATCAGCCATGGGAAACTGTACTAAAGGCTACAGTCATTCCCCATTTTGAATTCAATTTCTCATTCCTATTTATTATAACGGGAGTATTTGGAACAACAATTACCCCATACATGTTCTTTTGGGAAGCCTCACAAGAAGTTGAGGAAGAGCAGGAAAATGGATGGATAGAAAATGGCAAACCCAAAATAAGCTGGAATCTGATCCATACCATGCGTAAAGACAATACCATAGGAATGATCATTTCTGAGTTTACAACCTGGTGTATACTTTTAGTGGCAGCAACAGTTCTACATAACAGTGGAGTCAGAGATATTAAAAATGCTGCTGACGCAGCAAAGGCATTAGAACCGTCGGTCCACTCTTTTCCGAATGCCGGCTACTTATCAAAACTGATATTTTCGATAGGGATCATAGGCCTGGGTTTGCTGGCAGTTCCTGTTTTATCAGGTTCAGCAGCCTATGCTGTCGCTGAGGCATTCAACTGGAAAGCCAGTCTAAATCTGAAATTAAAAAAAGCACATGGATTTTACGGAATTATCATGGTCTCTACTCTAATTGGATTGGCTATGAATTTTATAGGTATTGATCCGGTAAAGGCGCTTATTTATACTGCAGTCATGAATGGGGTTGCCGCTGTGCCTTTACTTTTTTTAATCATAAAAATTGCTACCAATGATGCGATAATGGGTGAATATAAAAGTGGCTGGTTATCCAAAACGCTTCTATGGACCACCTTTGTCATTATGGGAGGCTCCGCAGTTGCGTTAATCATACTGATATAAACAAGCCAATATTAACCAAATCTTAAAAGATGGAAGAAGATCATGCTTAACATCATCCTCTTCCATGATAACGATCATGTTCTCAATATTCTCTTTATCTGAAATTTGCTTAAGAAAGTTGTTTTAGCCCATCAATATACTCATTATGAAAACACTGCTATTACTCACTGATTTTTCCTCCACAGCAAATCATGCAGTCGTATACGGCTATGATTTTGCGAAGTTACTGGAAGCTGAAGTGATCCTTTGCAATGTCGTTAATGTTCCTGCTGAAATCCCCCAATATGAGACCATACTACTTCCATTTGGAAATTACGACCTGATTGAAGAGGAAAGTATTGAAGAACTCAAGAGATTAAAAAAATACCTGGAGCATCATGATCATAACAAAGGATTTCACCCACCTGTAAGTTATTTGTGTGAAACAGGTGTGTTGACAGACAAAATTTACAACCTGGTTTCCAAAAGGCAAATAGACCTGATCATCATGGGGACTCATGCCAGCAGCGGACTTAAACACCTGTTACTAGGCAATCATACCAGATACATGCTGGACATGATATCAGTACCATTATTGTTGGTATCGCCCAAGGAAAAACTAACTCAGATCAAATGGATTGCATTTGCGACGGACTTTAATAGGAATGAAATTCCTGCACTTTGTAAATTGACAAAATTTGCCAGCCTTTTGGAAGCAGAAATTATTCTGATGAATGTTCGCAACGAAGATCCATCTCAAAAAATGGACAGGCAACAGCAGTTCCTCTCAACAGTAAAAAAAGAATGCCATTACCCAAAAATATTATGTCAATCAATTGAGAACAAATCTATTGTAAAAGGCTTGGAAAAGTTATGCAACAAAAATGGCAGAGATGGATTACTGAGTATCGTTCACAAAAATCGCAATTTCATTAATGAAATCCTAATCGGTAGCCAGACCCAAAAGTTAGCGAAGAGATTGGTCCTACCTTTATTGGTCCTCCCCCCTAACATCAATTAACTACAGTTATGAATTACCATGAAATCGTTGAATTGGTTGGAGAAAATGAAAACCTTTTTACTCACCAATGCCAGGCAGTTACTAAAGAAACACTGAGCCTTCCCGGACCAGATTACATAGATCGGGTTTACTTAGCCTCAACAAGAAGCAATCAAACATTACGCAGTCTTGAAGCCATTTATAAATCGGGAAGACTATCGGGCACGGGATACTTATCAATATTACCTGTAGATCAGGGTATAGAGCATAGTGCCGGTGCATCTTTCAGTACAAATCGAATCTATTTTGATCCGGAAAACATCATCAGACTTGCAATTGAAGGTGGTTGTAATGCAGTTGCTTCTACAGTCGGCAATCTTGCTATTATCGGAAGAAAATATGCCCATAAAATCCCCCTAATCGCCAAGATCAATCACAATGAACTGCTCAGCTGTCCTAACAAATATGATCAGGTCATGTATGCATCGGTAAAAAACGCATGGAATACAGGAGCCGTAGCCATTGGAGCCACAATCTATTTTGGTTCCAAAAACTCTGGTCAGCAGCTAATCGCAGTGTCCAATGCTTTTGAACAAGCCCATGAACTGGGTATGGCCACCATATTATGGTGTTATTTACGTAATGAGAATTTTGTGCAGGATGAAGTCGATTACCAAGCCTCTGCAGATCTGACCGGACAAGCTAACTACCTTGGGGTAAGTTTGCAAGCTGACATTATCGAACAAAAGCTTCCCGAAAACAACGGGGGCTATGAAGCACTGAACAAATATGGCAACAGTTTTGGCAAATACGCTCAGGAAATGTACAGTGAGCTTTGTACATCCCACCCCATCGATCTCTGCCGCTACCAGGTTTTGAATTGTTACTCAGGAAGGATTGGGCTGATCAATTCAGGGGGTTCCTCTAATGGGACAGAAGATCTTAAAGCTGTACTTAGAACAGCCATTATCAATAAGCGTGCAGGTGGTGCTGGAATTATTGCAGGAAGAAAAGCATTTCAGAGACCATTAAGTGAAGGCATTGAATTACTGAATGCTATACAAGATGTATACCTGGAGAAACAAATTGGAATTGCCTGAAATGGTTAAAAAACAACCTGTTTTGATCCTGCACAGACACGGACAGTCCCTATGGAATCTAGAAAACCGCTTTACAGCCTGGACGGACATTGATCTAAATGAAGCAGGAAAACAGGAAGCGCGAAGTGCAGTAGCGATATTAGAAAAGAGGCATATTGACATAAGGTCATATTTATAGTCTAACCTCCATATCACCCCTATCAATTTGCTTTTTCCAACCTAGGGAACACTACATTATTTTCACAGGCAAATAACAGTGTATCCTGATTTTGTTTCATGATCTTCACTGGGATATTCAGTTCTGTTTGAATTTTCACTCTTAGTGCTTCCTGAGCACAGGGTTCACCATGAACCAGCATAATTTGAGCAGGAGATTTTTTAAACTTCCTTATCCAACCCATTAATTCCGATTGATCTGCATGTGCTGATAAGCCCTGTATCTCGACCACCTTAGCTTTAACAGCATAATATTTCCCATGGATTTTAACCTCATGAACATCATTCACCAAGGCACGTCCACGTGTTCCCTCTGCCTGAAAACCTATCATCAGGATTGAATTCCGATTGTCTGCTATATAGTATTTCAGGTATTGCAATACCCTTCCACCGGTCAGCATACCGCTTGCAGCAATCACAATTTTACTGCTTTTGTCTTTAATAAACCCGATCGTATTACTATAATCCTGATTAATGGTGATGTGGTTGTTCATTTCCTGGAATTCCTGCTCACTAATCTTCATATAGTCATCTGCATAGCTCAATGAAATACGGGTAGCTGCAGCAGCCATCGGGCTATCCATAATTATTGGAAGATTCAAAGGTATCTTCCCCTGTTTCTTTAAAATGTTCAGCATATAAATCAACTCCTGTGCCCGCCCAACAGCGAAACTCGGAATCAGTACATTGCCTTTTTGAGCAATGGTCTCGTTGATCACCTCAGCAAGTTCATCATAAGGATCATTATTTCCATGAAGACGGTCTCCGTAAGTGGACTCCATAACAATAAAGTCAGCTTCAGTAAAATAATCAGGGCTAGAAAGAATTGCACTTTCAGGACGTCCGATATCACCAGAAAAAATGATCTTTTTCTCAAAACAGGTCAACTCCACCGAACAGGCACCAAGGATATGTCCACAGGTTTTAAACTGAAAATGAATATGGTCACTTAAACGAACAAAGATATTGGGGTCCCGGACTCTAAAATACTTAAATGATGCTTTTGCATCATCAATGGTATACAACGGCTTGGCCGGACTATGTTTTGTATAATGGTGTCTATTGGCATTTTCTGCATCCTCCTCCTGAATTTTGGCACTATCGAGTAGAATGAGTTGCGCCAATTCTCTTGTGGGACCTGTCATGAAAATATCCCCTTTAAACCCTCTTTTTACCAGTAGAGGAATATATCCACAATGATCAAGATGTGCATGGGTTAGAATAATTAAATCAATCTCCGAGGGATCAAAACCTAAACCATGCCAATTCTGTTCACGTAATGATTTAATACCCTGAAACAAGCCGCAGTCAATCAGTATTGTGAGTTCCGGCGTTTTCAGTAAATGTTTAGAGCCTGTAACCGTCTCTGCAGCCCCAAGCGATTGAAGGATTATTTCATTCATGACTATATCAATTAGACCAAGTAAAGGTGGTTGAATTTTGCCTTAAGAGACATGATTTAGGACATGCCATTCGATGATCTAAATCACAGTTTAATGTGTGCCTGCTCATGAGCTATTGAGTCCTTAAACCGGAAATTTATATCAAATAATACCAAAAAGATCATGCAGACGACAGTGATTCAAACTAACTCCGTATTCAACAAGCAATTGACCGGAGAGATTTCAACCTTACGAACATTTGCCAGTAACTTCAGTTCAGATCATCAGGACATCAATGATCTGGTTCAGGATACACTAGCATTGCGGTATTATTCCCGATTTAAAGCCGGGACGAGCTTGAAAGCATGGCTGTTTGTGATCATGAGGAATACCTATATCAATAATTACAGAAAAATAGTCATGACCCAGACAACACTAAATTCAATTGAAGAGGTAAACACTTTTAGCCTGCATCCTGAATTGACACAAAATTCAGGTGAAGGCCGATTTATTTTACAGGATATTGAGAACGCAATGAAACAACTTTCCCGGAAACTTTACCAACCAATTGAATTGTACTTCCGGGGTTACAAATATTGCGAAATAGCCAAACGTACTGGGGTTCCAATAGGAACTGTTAAAACTAGAATTCATATGGGGCGTGTTCAACTAAAACAATTACTCAAAGATTATGATTACAATGCATAACAAAATTGTCACATTAACCTTTTGTCCCGCCATTGATAAAAGTGCCACTGTACCGATATTAATACCTGAAAAAAAACTCAACTGCAGCACTCCCATTTATGAGCCCGGAGGTGGTGGTATTAATGTTGCAAGAGCAATAAAACGACTCGGGGGAAATGCAACAGCCATTTATCTTGCCGGAGGCTACACCGGAAAATTTTTCAAAAAGCTACTGGATAAAGAAAATATTACCGGCATATCCATTAAAACGGTTAACCCAACAAGAGAAAACCTGGTGATAAAAGAAATTGCTACCCAAAGACAATACCGCTTCGGGATGCCAGGGCCTGAAATCAGCCTTGCTGAATGGCAACATTGCCTAAAAACAATTGAGCAACTAACCAACACAGAGTACCTGGTCATTAGTGGGAGCCTGCCTCAAGGGGCTCCAGTAAACATTTTTTCAAAAATAGCTGAAACCTTTTTTGAAAAAAAAACAAAACTAATTGTCGATACTTCCGGTGAAGCTCTTAGACAGGCTCTGGAATCCGGTGTTTTTTTGATTAAACCAAATTTGAAGGAACTGGCCTTTCTGGTTAATGAAGAAACACTCCATATAGAGCAGGTAGAAAAAGCATCAAAAACACTCATTAATAAATATAAATGTGAGATCGTCATTACCTCTCTGGGAGCTGAGGGGGCAATGCTTGTAACCAACAGTACCAGCCTAAGGATTATTCCGCCAAAAGTTAGCGTACAAAGCACAGTTGGGGCTGGCGACAGTATGCTGGCCGGCATCATAATGGGGCTTTGTAACGAGAAAACTATGGTTGAATCTGTTCAATATGGCGTAGCCTGCGGAACTGCGGCTACCTTAAACCCCGGAACCGAACTCTGTCATCCTGCTGATGTAAACCGTCTATATCAATTGATAAAATGCAATTATCCAATTAATTAATGTCCAATAATACCAATATAAGATTCATCCGGAAACAATCATTCTTCTGGATACTTCACTAATCCTAGTTTTATGGCAACGGACAGCACATTCAGGAATATCACCCATACCTCTATGCAATTGGAATTAAAACCCATTTTCATAAATTACCAGGTGAATCCATTGTCTTAACACCATACAGCTTTTTTTCCAGAGCATCATCCAAATGATAGATATCCTTATAAAAAAGCGGCAATCCATCTTGAATTACGCATGTCAAATAAGTAATTTTTATCGGAACTGGATTTTTTAATATAAAGTTTTGCTTTTGATAGGTATTTAAAGCCTTTTGCATCAAAGGAATTTTGCTTTCCGAACCGTCAAACCTCAATAGTAGTGCTGCCAAATCTTTAGCCCGCTGAACCCTGATGCATCCATGACTTAAAGCCCTTATACTTCTTTCAAAAAGTTCCTGATTTGGACTATCATGTAAATAGATATCAAATTTATTCGCGAACCTAAATGCTACTGAGCTCAGGAAATTATCACAGGCAGCGGATTTCCGTGCAGTATATGCTAAAGGATTATTTTTTATTTGTTTTATGCTGATGCTATTAATGTGTACATACTTTCCATTTTTATCATATATGGTATAATGATGATCTTCAAAAAAATCGGTATTCTTAATTGCCTGAGGCAACAACACTTTTACAAAAACACTTTGCGGTACTTTGACATCTGGTCCAGTAGTCAAATGAGTCACCTTACTATTCAATACAGGAGTTATTGTTCCTGGTTTACCTACGATCACCTTAAAATCATAAGTGGTATTTTTTTCATGTAATGCTAACGAATAAGAAGGCACATTAATGTGAATGTAGCTTCCCGAACTAAAATCAGCCCAACGGATACGCTCCATGTTAATGGCTACTTTACGTGCCTCAGCTTCAGGAACTTCATAACAATCATCTACATATTGCCCCTTGATTAGTCTCATATAGCTCTGCAGTTCCTCATATGCTTTAACTTTTGGTTGTACATTCAATATACCCATCATAAAATCCTTTCCAGACAGAGCCCTCATGAGCTCTGATTCGGCGTTAAATCCCCGCACCCCTCCCCTGTCTATCTTTCCAGAGGTGAATTCAGGATTAAGTTTTCCATGATGCAAATGGTTGATCAATGTGATCAGTGCATCAGTTAATAATATATCGTATTTTACTTTAGATACTTCAGGAACTTTTTCAGGTTCATTGATCATTGTTCTCAAACTATCATAAGCTAATTTTTCCGGATGGTAATCTGTATGGTTAAGCCCGAACTGAAGTACACAATCTAACAAAAGCATACCAGCCCATGTGTTAGCCGCGGCTGCTTTAGTTTTTATCCAGGCATAGTTAAACCCGTTTGCCTTATAAAACCTTTTAACTGAGTTGGGGTAGTATAATTCAATGCCGTAAGTTGACTTATTTAATTCACCTAAAATAGCTCGCTGGGACTGGGTTTCCTGACACCTTACAGCTGAAACAGCACACAGTAAAAACACCAGATTTACTAAGATTTTCATAACCATTAATTTAAAAACCTAAATTTCACACTTATGACATTGCTATTAAATGACCGGCATCACTGATTTCATTGATTTCGGAACAATCTTTATTGAAATACTTTAATAAAACTTTAGGTTCCATTAACACCGTAATGAAATCACAGTCCATTTATTTATCAGGGACTTATCACTACTACCTACCTCCGACCACCACTAAGAGCCGAGCTAAATAATAAATTTAGTCAGATAGACAACTTTACGTACTACCAGCAGCTGAAGAAAGACTAAACCAAGGCATCAAACATTTTTTAAAAACCTCATTTCCATCGCAGAAAGATGATGAAGATCACGTGTAAAACTGCTCGCAGTCAATTAAAAAAATCAAAATTAACGCAAAATTTATCCATTATTAAATTATACCATTATGAGCCCTATAACAACAACAATTGAAAACAATGAGCTGGAAGCAGAGTTGCAGGAACTAGTACTCATTGGCAAACAATGGATTTCCGAACTGGACTTTCTACAATGCGAGCTGGAAGTATTGAACAAACTGTTCAAAAAAGCTTCATTCATGATCTCCAAAGTGGATTTCGACAAACGAAATAATCTTGAAAAAATCCACATAAATTTAAGAAATAGAATACAGGAATACCTACAGATTCTTGAAGCACTAGTAATCAACCCAAAACATAAAATTGACATTTCATTAGTGGACAGTTATACACAGTTAGCGCGAGAACTTGAGCAAGTCCTTCAGCGTCTTCTGAACTTCAAAAACAAAATCTTTAACCTCAACAAAAGCAATACAAAATCACTCAGATTTACAAACCGAATAGAATGTTCCTAATCCAACATGTATATTTCGCAGATACTAGCCACTTCATTTCAGGAGGTTTTTTAGCCTTTAGGCTAAATATATTCAAATCCCGAAAATTTAACCTTACCCAGTTTTTCGACCAGCCTTTTTGTTTTTAGCCTTTCGATTGGCAATAGATAGTTTCTAAAGATTTTTTGTAATCTGAAAGAAGATTGTAACACCAAATTTTGTTAGATCTATTGATCTAAAGAAGCCTTTATAGATCTGCTACAGAATCTTGAAATGAAGCGTAATTAAATACGTGCTAATCAATTTTGATGGTCAAAACAAAATGGTATTTCATCAGGTAACCTATGCTCAAAATACAGCAACATAGTTACTTGAAAACAACATATTCAGCTTAAACAATTTTCATTTTAAACTCATTAATAAATAATAAATGATTAACTTTCATTAAGTTTAGATAAAGCCTATTTAACTTTAGTTCCTAAGTAATGAAAACCGTACTGATCATTGAAGACGACACTGACATACGAGAAAGCTGCTCAGAGATTCTAGAATTATCCGGATATAAAACGCTTCAAGCCGACAATGGAAAGACAGGAGTTGAGCTTGCCATTCAGTACAAACCGGATGTCATTTTATGTGATATTGCCATGCCCGAACTTGATGGATATGGCGTTTTGTATTTGCTGAGTAAAAACAGTACTGTTTCGGGGATCCCCTTTATCTTTCTCACTGCAAAAACTGATCGTATGGATTTCAGAAAAGCCATGGAGATGGGGGCCGATGATTACCTGACCAAACCTTTCGATGACTTGGAATTATTACACGCCATTGATACCAGAATCAGTAAATGGCAAAGACAAAAGGACATTTATGGCTCCACATTAGCTCATATGGAACAACTGTCGCAAGGTACTGGCAACGGGATAAAAGAGCTTAAAGAACTCATTGCAGGACGTAAAATAAAGCACATTAAAAAAAAACAGGTATTATTTTACGAAGGAGATTATCCACAGGGTCTGTATCTGCTAATCGAGGGGAGTATCAAAACAATAAAGCGTGCGTTAGACGGGCGTCAATTGATTACCGGCTTATATAAACCTGATGACTATATAGGTCTAGATTCACTTTTACTCGAACAACCCTTCATTGAAACCGCAGAAGCAACGGAAGATGCTGCGCTATGTTTATTACCGAAGGAACTTATACTAAATCTACTGAATAAATACCCAGAAGTAAGTCGTCAGTTTATCAAAATATTATCCAATAACATCCACCAAAAGGAAGAGCAACTGCTTGAACTGGCTTACCTTTCAGTTCGCAAGCGCATCGCTCAGATTTTAGTTCGATTAAGCGATAAATCGCCCTCGCCCGGGCTGCTAAGTATAACAAGAGATGAGTTGGCGGAATTAGCTGGGGTTGCGCTAGAAACCGTAAGCAGAACACTTTCTGATTTCAAGGAGGAAGGTCTGATCGAGAAAAAAGGCAATCAGTTAGAGTTGATTGACATTGGTCGCATCACAAAGCTGAAAAACTAGCCTTACTGGGGAAACTCCAAAAATGTTATGCCCACTATGGGATTTATTTAAAGGACTAAACAATACTTTAAACACCTATCTTATTTAAACTAAAATAATTAAATTCTCTGTTTATGGCTAAATTCATCCCTTAGACTTACAAGTCCATTTACCTGAAAATTTTCCAGTTCATATTTAACAATATGCTTCCAAAAGCCAGACAGGATAATATACTTAATACAATCCAGCCTAAAATCGGTACCATTAAGAGTAAATTGATAACCAAAAATACAACCAAAGCAAGTATGCATAAAACCCAATAATTCCAGTTCCATTTCCCCAGTCTGTTTGTCCAATTCGCCACAGACACTGCAGAAATAAAAACGACCAACAGTACAAGGCTGAGGTATGCAATCAACATGAACAAACCTAAAGGTATTCCAAATAATGTAACCATTAACAAGGAGATCAATACTGGAAACAAGGCAAAAAAAAGCAAACCAAACACAACAGACCTCAAGGTATGATGAAGTGCCTTGTCAGCAGCTTTTTTAAAGGTCTCACTGAAGAAATACTGAATAAGCATAATGAACAGGAAAACTCCTAAATAATACCATACAAACCCAATCACAGAAATGTAACCTGGAAAAATCAATTTATCTGACATTTTTCCATCCATTAAATCCCTGAACATATCTTCCATAGAATAGGGAAATACATCCTGATTCCAAAACAATAGCCTCTCCATTGCATTTAAAAAATTTAAGCTATCGAAGATTGGTACTATAACTAAAACAACATATCATCATTTAGAAGTTCTTCCACTACTGCAAAAAGCGCCTTTTTAGTCAGGCGAAATTTACGCATCAGCTCAGTCATTAAGTATCCCAGTCGGATATGCATCACTTCCAGGTCTTCATTTTTTTCTGAGACGGCATTCATAATAGTTAATTCTATGGCGTTTAGGTGTTCCAGTAGCAGTTTATCCAATTCATACCGATCATTCTCCATCTCCAACAACTCACGTTCTACTATCCTGAGTTTTTGAACATATTCAGGCGCGGACAAGCGGATAAAATAATCATCCAATAACCGGTGAAAGAAAACGGTTTCTACCTTAAAAAATTCAAGATCTGAAGCCCAATCTATAGCTGAGGCATGATACTGGGCCGTGCGTGCGGATAATTCTTCTCTTGTTTGCATAATTTTACTTTTAAGAGTTTAATGTTAATCTAACCCATCAAAAACCGAACAAACATAACGGTTGTCATCCCGTGCATTGATGCTGGCTCCAGAGGCTTAGTGGTGTGTAATAAATAATGGCAAATCCAGGTTCTTCATTAAAACATCAGCCATACTTTGCTTAAACCACCTGGAAAACTGACTACGTCTGTATGCTCCCAGTACAACAAGTTTATTTTTGTCAACCCCTTCTAAGTGCGCCAATATTTCTTCTTCTGCTTTTCCATTTAATAACGAAAAGTTCGGTCTTGAAAAATGCATCTCTATAAAATCTTTCATCATTTTGCTCCCAGGAACAGAAACAACTTCGATAGTACTCTCATTTACACTTAAAACCTCTACAGGAAGAGTATTCCACTGGTCAAAAAGGTAGCTAAACATCTTGATTGCATAGAGCGAAGAGGGGCTGCCATCATAAAGCAGGATCATCCCTTCAAACTCTTTAAAAAGATCCGGCACCACTAGAACAGGACACTGAACATCTGCCAACAGACCCTTTACAAATCCGCTGGGATGATCGTTGTCACTTCTGGTAAATTTTTCGCGTTCATTAATAATAATGAGATCAGCGAACATACTTTCATATTGAAGTTCAAGCAAGGCTACGCTTGTATCCCGATGAATGGAATAACTTACACCAGCCTGTTCACAAACATTCTGAAATACATAGACAGATTCATCCCTTTGCGACTGCTCTTTTTCATTTAATTCTTTCATGGCTGCATCGGGATCAGAAGCAGTATTCAAAACTCTGGACAGGTTATAATTGTGATAAAAAAAGGTATCCAGAAAAACACCGGTCAAATGAGCATTGGCTTTTTTAGAGATCTGTAAAGCATATTCAAGTGTACTTTCATTTAACTGATAGCCATCAAAAACTGCGAGGAAATTTTTCATAAAGATTAGTATAGTTATAACTGTGAAAATACCAAAAGTGGATGCTTAGTATGTCTTGAAAGTTTCTGGGTATGACTACCTTTAAAAATCCTTTCCAGTAAATTATGGCGACGGTGACCTATCGCTATCATATCCAGCTCTTTTTGTTCAGACACCCACTCCAGTCCGTTGTCGATGTCTATATTCCAAACATATTCAAACCGGATATTGGAATAATTTACTTCCATTGCTACGCGATCCAAAAAAGCATCGATTTTAGCCTGCGGTTTACCTCCGGCAGCCACTTCTCTATTGGTAATATGAATGATGATTATTCCTGCATCAAAAGGCTGTGCAAATTTTGCTATAAATTGCAGTGAAGCAATATCCTCTTCATCAAAATCAGTGGCAAAAGCAATCTTACGAAGCTTTTTAAAACTCGCCTCAAAAGGTACCAGCAATACCGGAATCTCGGCCTTTTCAATCATTTCTTTACTATTGCTTCCTAACAAAAACTGAGTCAATCCACCTGCTCCTGCTATTCCCATCACCACCAGATCAATTTTTTTATCTTTAGCCAGGGCGGAAACTACGCCACAAACTGTGCCTATGCTGGTTTCATAAGTCACCTCAGGGCAGTATTCCTCTTCATTGGAGCAGGAGTCAGTCAAGGTTTTAACCATAGCATCCAGGTCGCTGCTAATTTCTTTTTTCAAATCTGCATAGTCTATTAAAGGCCATGCAACCTGAGCAGCCATGGGGGCTTCCGCAGGTACTTTAATCGCATTACAAAGTAATACATCTGCTTTCAGCACTTTGGCAAGTTCCAGGCCATAACGTGCAGCATTTTCGGCCGGAACCGAGAAATCTGTTGGAATTAAAATCTTTTTCATAATACATTAGTCTAGGATTTAGAATGGGTTACAATGGTCTGTCTCCGCAATCCGGAGGAAATACCAGTAATGGAATTGTGATTCGTTTTTTGAGTTTTTGGGTGTAACTGCCCTTGAACAATTTATGCAGTACACTATGTTTTCGATGAACCATAACCAGCATCTGAATCTGTCCGTAATCAGCTAACCAATCAAGACCATCACCTATGGCTGTATCCAACAGATGCTGATAATATATCTTATGGTAATTGACTTTATTGGTCACTTCATTTAAAAAGGCGTCTATTTTATGCTGATTATTAAATTCATTGTCTGAAGCTTTTTCACTGATGTGTACAATTAAGATTTCCGCGTTAAAAGTCCGGGCAAAACCTGCTAAAGTATGAATGACAGCGATATCCGTTTTACTCAGGTCTGTTGCAAAAGCAATCTTGCGCAAGCCCATAAATCTGCTTTCATCAGGAACAAGTAAAAGTGGTCTTTCAGAGGCCTCTACCATAGCCCTGCTGCTGCTACCCAATAAGAATTTGCTTAATCCTCCTGCCCCGGACATCCCCATAACGGTTAAATTCACCTCACGATTTGCTGCAAAATTTGTGATCACATCCGGCACACTTCCTACGCCCACGGCATACTCAATCAAGGGATGAAAGGTATCGGGAGCTGTCTCCAACTCATCGCGAGACTTCAATTTTCCTGCCCAACGCTTCAACTCCTGTTCCACTTCGTATTCCAGGGTTTCAAATGAGACTATCGGCGCTGCAACATGTGCGGCCAGTGGAACATCCAATGGCACCATAACGGCATTACACAGTTTAACATTAGCCCTCATCTGCTTTGCCAAATGCATCGCATAATTGGCTGCGTTTTTTGCTGAGGTAGAAAAATCAGTGGGGATTAAGATCTTTTTCATGGGATTTCATTTTTTGTACTCAATTGCTTTATGATACTCAAAGATGCTAACTAACAGCTAGTTAATTAATGACATCCATCATCTTTAGGCATGATTGTCGGCATCAAAAAAAATATTATCGACGTTCAAAAAGCCAGCGAAATGGATATGGTTTCTGTTTAGGTTTCAAGCCATATTGTTTGATACTTTTTTCCCTGATCAAACCTACAGCTTCATCAATACTATCAGTGACCAGAAATAAGTCTGTATCCCGACTCCCTACTGTCCCCTCTTTTTGCAGATTTGAAATGTGGGCGATGAGTTCCTGATGAAATTCCTTTCCAAAAATGATAATTGGAAAATTACTGATCTTATGGGTCTGGATCAGCGTTAGCGCTTCAAAAAATTCATCCATAGTACCGTACCCACCGGGCATAACCACAAATGCAAAAGAGTACTTTACCAGTAGCACTTTTCTAATAAAAAAATGGTTAATGTATACCCATTTATCCAGGTAGGGATTGGGTTTCTGCTCAGAAGGGAGCTCAATATTACAACCTACAGAGCGCCCATTGACGTCTTTGGCCCCCCTATTGGCGGCCTCCATTAAACCCGGGCCACCTCCAGTCAGAATGGTAAAACCCAGTTTTGCAAATTCTGACCCGACTTTTCTTGTCAGTTGATAATAAGGGTGTCCTTCCTTAAAGCGAGCGGACCCAAATATGGTGATACAAGGCCCCAAAAAATGAAGTTTCCTAAATCCACGAATAAACTCTCTCATGGTTTTTAAGGTGAATACAAACTCCTTCCATCTGGATTGCGGCCCGTCAAGAAATACGATCTCGGATTTGCTCATGATAATTTTCTAACTTAATTCCTACCTCAAAACAGCCTCAAAGATTCCTGGCCAGCCCCTTGAGTTGCAGGGACAATAATATTCTGAATATCCCTGACAACAGAAAGGCAAAGGCCGTCCATACAGCAATATTAATGGATCCAAAAAAAGGATCTCCAATAATCAATACAGATAAGATGACAATTAGTATACCCGTCAACAAAAGCCAAACCCAATCCAACACTCCATACGCACGCAGTTCTATAGAGCTGCTTATGGCCATAAATCCTCTGAAAAGCATCCATAAACCAATAATTATTGGCATAACCACCATCGTCAACAATGGAAGATTCAGCAGATAATTTCCTAAAAAAATATCAATCAGGCCACCACTTAAGGTCCAGCCCCAACCATGAAGTCGTTTGCGGTTGCTGATGGCAAATGTTACTTCAAAAATTCCGGCGAAAATCATCCCGAAAGCGAACAGTAAGCTCAAAGAAAGATAAGAGGAAACAGGAGATGCCAATATCCAAATTCCCAGTCCAATAAACAGCAATCCTGAGTAGAACATCAGCCACCAGTATTGTGTAGCATCATGATTATGGCGAAGGTATTTTGGTCTCATGACTTTTGTCTTTATTAATATTTTGATTTGACAGGGGTTAGATTATTCAGCCTGACATATTTCCTACTCAAAGTTTCATAAATCCTTAAAAAAAATACATGACACAGGTCACCCGGATGATTGATGCTGATCACCTGGTCATCAGAAATTTTAATTTAGGTTTGAACTAACTATTTAAAGGCTTACTAACTATATCTCCAATGAAAAAGATCCTTGTCACAACTGATTTCTCCACCAATTCCAGAGCAGCAATGCGTTTTGCAATTCAATTGGCAACACAAAGTGATTACCAGGTCACCTTTTTTCATTCCTATGAGGTACCAAGGCCAAGCAAGTGGAACGAAACCGTTTTTAAATCCTTTGAAAATAGTGAATCTACCAAGATCAACAAGAAACTTCAGCAATTTGTCAATAACATATACAAAGCACTTCACATATCCCCTAAAGCACCCTTAAATTGTGTTGCGAAACAAAGTCCTAACCCCGATCACAACATTATGACATTTGCAAAAGACAATGATTTCAATTACATCTGCATCAGCAGAAAGGGAAACAGCAAAACAAGCCGATTATTTGGCTCCAATACAGCAACTTTAATCAAGAAATCAAAAGTTCCGGTTATCGCCATACCACCCACTTACAAAAGGACCAAAATCCGTAGCCTATGCTATGCCTCAGATTTACTTGACCTTAATGAGGAGTTAAAGCAAGTAACAGACTTCAGTTCATCCCTGGGGGCAAATGTAGAGCTACTTCACTTTAAAACACCATTGGATTCCCTTACCGACGCCAGAAAAATGAGCAGCATTAATCAAAAACTTACCGAACATGGTATTAATGCCCGGTTCGATCCACTGGATTACGAAAAATCATTAATTGTAAACCTCAGCAAGGTTATAAAAACTACTAAGCCTTCCATGTTAATTATGTTCAGCAATCAAAGAAGAACTTTATTTGAGAAACTTTTTGTATCCAGTATTTCAGCAGAATTTTCTTCCATTTCAAAAATCCCACTCCTGGTTTTTAAAAAAGAATAATTCTACATTCAATGTATTCGAATTAACTACGCTCTGAACACTTAACCCTATGATCATGAAAGCAATTTTTTATAGCACAAAAGCCATTGAGAAAGGCCTAATGCTAAAAGCAAATAACAATAGGCATGACCTTATTTTTACCACCCAGGCATTAACTACAGAAACCACCTCGTATGCCACAGGAACAGAAGCAGTAGTAGTATTCACCAATGACGATGTAACCGCACCAGTGATTGATAAATTGGCAACCATGGGCATAAAATACATTGCCACAAGGTCTGTCGGAATAGATCATATCGACAGGCTTGCAGCTGAAAAATGCGGAATAAAAATCGCCAATATCCCTGCTTATTCACCACAAGCAATAGCCGAACATAGCGTAGCACTTGCGTTAGCTTTAAGTCGCCATTTGGTGCAGGCAAGTCATCAATGCGTACAGTTTAATTTTAGCCTCAACAAATTAACCGGCTTTAACTTTTATGGAAAAACAGTTGGTCTGATTGGCCTTGGGCATGTTGGCAAGGCCGCAATTCCAATTTTCAAAGGTCTTGGCTGTAAAATTCTTGGCTATGACATTGTACCTCAGCAAAATATCCACGATATAAACGAGGTTGATTTGGACACGCTATACAAAACATCAGATATTATTTCCTTACACATTCCGCTAAATGAGCAAACAAAGCACCTTATTAACCATGCAAGTATCGAAAAAATGAAAACAGGGGTTATGATCCTCAATACTGCACGTGGCGGAATCCTTAAAACAACAGATGTACTGGAAGCCCTAAAAAATGGCAAAATAGGTTATTTGGGCATTGATGTCTATGAAAATGAGAAAGGATTATTTTTTGAAGATCATGAAGATGACCAGGTAACTGACCCACTGCTCTCAGAACTGATGAAAATGCCCAATGTGCTGGTCACCCCACATCAGGCATTCCTAACTAATGAAGCCCTGGAAGAAATAGCCTTAGAAACGATAAAAGCCCTTGATGATTGGGAAAAATAGTTTTACAAATAGGCTTTAAACACTGAACCTTTTTTGTATCCGTTTTCACTATTATGGTCCTAACAGGACTCTCTAGGCATTTGATAAAGAATTGGATATTGATATAACCAGCCACAATATCAAAGAATTTTGTGGCTTTTGCATGTATTTGATTCTTATCTTTATCGTAACACATTGTTAGCATCTTGCTGACAGAAAGAAAGGAAAGCAAAGGTATTGTATCAGACATGATCAACTGAGGTAAAGCATATTATGGAAATTGAAGAACATTACACCACCAGAAGTGGTTGGCTAAGGGCTGCAGTTCTGGGCGCAAATGACGGCATCCTTTCTACCACAAGTCTGGCTATTGGAATTGCTGCTGCAAGCACCACACGTGAGCCAATTGTACTTGCCGCAGTAGCAGGATTGGTTGCAGGGGCAATGTCTATGGCTGCCGGAGAATATGTTTCGGTAAGTTCTCAATCGGATATTGAAGTTGCCGATCTGACGAGAGAAAAATCAGAATTGGAAAACACACCTGACCTGGAATTACAGGAACTGGCCAGTATCTATCGACACAGGGGGCTTGATGAAAATTTGGCCATGCAGGTCGCCATTCAACTCACCGCACATGATGCCCTTGGAGCGCATGCCAAGGATGAATTGGGTATCAATGAAATTACCCAGGCAAAGCCCATGCAGGCTGCATTAGCCTCAGCCGCTTCTTTCATTATAGGAGGCCTGCTCCCATTACTAGTTTCCATATTTGCACCAATAAAATTAATGGTCATTTATCAGTATGGCTTTTCTATTCTATTTTTAGCACTATCTGCATTGGTTGCTGCAAAAGCAGGTGGTTCAAATCGAGGAAAAGCTGTCCTGAGGATTTGCTTTTGGGGAACTGTAGCTATGTTTATGACCGCCTTAGTTGGTTACCTTTTTGGGGTAAAAACTGCCTAAGCAAGAATCCGGCAAAAGAATGATGTGAATCACACTTTTCTTCGGGAATATAACCGATTTTTAAAGTATCAATCCTAAATAGATGCCTGCAAGAAACTTTAATGTTCCCGGATTATCAAAGCAAGAAGTTATTGCATCCAGATCAAAAAATGGTGATAACCGTTTAACCTACAAAAAGGAAAATGGTTTTTTTGATGCCATTAAGAGCCTTGCAAAAGAACCCATGGTCATTTTATTAATGGCTGCTGCCGTGATTTACCTCATTAGCGGTCAAACAGGAGACGCCATTTTTTTGGCTTCAGCTGTTGTTTTAGTAGCGACCATTTCTCTTTATCAGGATTCCAGAAGCAGAAATGCTTTGGAGAAACTAAAAACCTTCAGTCAGCCACATTGCAAGGTAATCAGAGAAGGCCAGGAAGTTGAAATTAAAAGTGAAGAAATCGTACTGGGTGATTATTTGATTATTGAAGAAGGTACTTCCATCACCGCCGATGGGAGCATTGTTCATTCCAACGATTTTTCAGTAAACGAATCTATACTGACCGGAGAATCCTTTGCGGTATATAAAGATAAAAACAGTGAAGATCACCAGATTTTTCAGGGTACAACCGTAGCCAGCGGACTGGCCATAGCGGTGGTCACAGCAATTGGCAATGACACCAAATTGGGGAAAATTGGCAAAAGTCTGGAAGACATCCAAGAAGAAAAAACACCACTGGAAGTTCAGATCAACAATTTCATAAAAAAGATGGTGCTTGCAGGAGCAGCTATTTTCAGTATTGTATGGGGCATTAACTATTTCAATTCCTTCAACATACTGGATAGCCTTTTAAAGGCCCTTACTCTTGCCATGAGTATATTGCCGGAGGAGATCCCTGTGGCCTTTGCCACTTTTATGGCATTGGGCGCATGGCGTCTGATGCAAATGGGTGTTGTGGTTAAACAGATGAAAACTGTAGAAACGCTGGGGAGTGCAACAGTAATCTGTACCGACAAAACCGGAACGATCACAGAAAACAAGATGAGTCTTGTTAAGCTCTTCCTCTTGTCCTCCAATGAAATAGTAGACCCTGATCAGGAGCTTGACCATACAGAAAAAGAACTGATTCGAATAGGAATGTGGGCCAGCGAACCCATTCCATTCGATCCAATGGAAGTTGCCTTACACCAGGCCTATGCTACATCAACCTTGCAGGATGAACGCCCAGCATATAAGATGATTCACGAATATCCTTTGGGAGGAAAACCTCCCATGATGACCCACTTGTTCGAGAATGAAAGTGGGGTACGGATCATCGCCGCTAAGGGTGCTCCAGAGGCTTTAATTGCCGTATCCTCACTTAACGACATTGAAAAAGAAAAGATCTCAACGGCCGTTAATATGCTAGCCACGCAAGGATACCGTCTGCTGGCTGTCGGGCAATCGGACTTTACAGGTTCCGAATTCCCTGACCTGCAGCAAAAATTTAAGTTCAATTTTTTAGGTATGGTTGCTTTTTATGATCCCCCAAAGCAGCATATGGAAAAAGTATTAAAGAATTTCTACCAGGCTGGAATTGCCGTAAAAATCGTTACAGGAGACAACTCCGCCACCACCATGGCTATCGCCAAACAAATTGGGTTCCTTGGGTTCGAAAAAAGCTTAAGTGGTGATGAACTTATGAAAATGTCAGAAAAGGAGCTCCGGAAAGCCGTAATGGTAACCAATGTATTTTCACGGATGTTCCCGGATGCAAAACTCAAAATCATCAACGCCTTAAAATCAAACCATGAAATCGTTGCTATGACTGGTGACGGAGTCAATGACGGACCGGCATTGAAAGCCGCACATATTGGCATAGCCATGGGAAAAAGGGGAACAGAGATTGCCAAACAAGCCGCATCGTTGATTTTATTGGAAGATGACCTTGCAAGAATGGTAGATGCAATAGCGATGGGGAGAAGAATATATGCCAACCTGAAGAAAGCTATTCAATACATTATCTCTATTCACATCCCGATTATATTAACCGTATTTATTCCTTTAGCTCTGGGCTGGATATATCCCAATATTTTCTCCCCCATTCACATTATATTCCTCGAACTGGTCATGGGGCCAACCTGTTCCATCATTTATGAGAATGAACCGATAGAAAAAAACACTATGCTTCAGAAACCGCGTCCCTTTTCTAACACATTTTTTAGCGGGAAAGAATTGACCACAAGTATCCTACAGGGATTAATGATCACTGCAGGGTGCCTGATCACCTATCAAATTTCTGTTCAATATGCTTACGACGAACAGTGCACGCGAGCGATGGTATTTACCTGTTTAATCGCAGCAAATGTATTACTCACCCTGGTTAACAGATCGTTTTATTATTCTCTGCTTACCACCATAAAGTACAAAAACAACCTTGTGTTCCTCATAATTATGATCACTATACTCATTTCGGGCGCGATACTCTTCATCAAACCACTAACCCTATTCTTTGGATTTCAGCAGCTCAACTTTATTCAGTTGTGCATTAGCATCTGCATTGGGTTCCTATCCGTCATCTGGTATGAGCTTGTAAAATGGAAAAAGAGGCTTCAGCCCGTAACATGATAGTGGGCCATAGTAACCGCTAACTTTCCTGCCACAGTTCCCAAAAAATGCCTCGCCCTTGAATTGCTTGTCAGTCTACTATTTGAGTTATATATCATTTTATTGTGGAAACAATAATCAAATTTCATCCTTATAAAAGAAATAGACTAACATGCAAACTGCATATCTATATACACGGGTAAGTACAGACGAACAAGCTACAAAAGGATACTCTCTCTCTTTCCAAGAGGAAAGACTCCAAACTTATTGCCTTCTACATAGTATCTCTATCCTTAGAACAATAAGAGAAGAATGCTCTGCGAAGAACTTTGATAGACCTGGGTGGAAAAAACTGATGATAGACCTGAATAGGCACAAGAAAGAACATCCCGACCTTCTTCTCTTCACCAGATGGGATAGATTTAGTCGAAATGCTGCCGATGCCTATTACATGATCAGGTTATTGGGAAACCTACATGTAGAGCCCCAAGCTACCGAACAACCTCTGGATCTCTCAGTCCCAGAAAATAAGATCCTTCTTGCAGTCTATATCGTTACATCAGAAGTAGAGAATGACAGAAGATCTTTAAATGTTAGACAAGGAATATATAAGGCTAGAAAAGAAGGTCGTTGGACATCCCGAGCCCCATTAGGATATACTTATCAGCTTCCCTCAAACAAACAGAAATATATTGTCCGAAAAGAGCCCGAAGCTACATTTATCAAAAATGCATTCACACTCATTACAGCTAAAGAAAGAAAAAGTATTCAATTTATATACAACAAGCTGGTTGGTGAAGGATTTAAATGTAGTAGAAGCAATTTCTGGCGCATCATAAAAAATCCAATTTACTGCGGAAAAGTTGTTGTGCCCCCATTTGAAGGAGCAAGAGCCTACTGTGTGAAGGGGGTACATGAAGCCATTATACCCGATATACTATTTATAAATGCACAGAAGGTTCTAGGCCACAGGAAATATAGGTATCTGACCATCAGTCACCCTATTGAAAAGCTCTTTTTACGTGGCTTTATTTATTGTCCTCTTTGTGGAGGAAGATTAACAGGGAGCGGTTCTAAAGGAAAACTATCGTGTTACTACTATTATCATTGCCACCATTGCTCTAGCTTCCGTGTCCGCGCAGATAAAATACACCAATCGTTTCTGTTAGAATTAAGCAAACTTAAAGCTGACAAGTTTTATCAGGATCTTTACCGAAAGATTCTAAAGCACATTCGAAAAGACCTTTTTGCAGAACAATCCATCAATCAAAAAACAATCTCCCAAAGTACAAGCAGGTTAATAGAGAGGATACTAAAAGCCAAAGAGCTTTTACAAAATGGGGAAATCGAAAATGAAGATTTCCTAGTTATTAAGAAAGACTGTGAGCAGATTATCAACTCAATGGGCGTTGATCTTAAACATTCCATATTAACAAGCAAAAACACAAAGAGAAGATTAAATAAAGCTGTACAGCAATTATCTCAATTAGAGATATTCTGGCGACAATCCAATTTTACTACTAAGCGGAAATTATTGAGTTTACTTCTAAAAGATCAGCCCATTCTAGGAGTCACGTTGAACTTCAATGCCATGGTAAACGGAGCGATGCAATCTATTTACAACCTAGAAAGAGCAGATTACAAACCTAAACAAGAAGATGAACATCTACAAAGCACCATGAATCCCCCGTTCATTAAAGAAATGGCAGCGTTAGTATTAACAAGGGAAAGGAGTAAAAACCCTAAAACACAGAATATCCAAATACAAGAAATACTAAGTTTCCTGGTAAATTTTGCTACGTTGACTATAGAAAACACGAACTATTCATACTAGTACACGCAAAAACCTTAATATTTGGATGTATGAAGGTGTTCGAATCCCCTATCCATCTTACCATTTTCAGAATTTCAATGTTGCGTCCTCATTCTTGCCTATCAGACAAACAATCAAAACAAACTGAAATAAAGTTAATTAACTCTAAAATAATTTTAGACGCTTAAATAAGATTGGTGAGCAATTTTTAGCTCTTCTATTTTTTGAAACTTAAAAACAAATACAATTCGTTCATTTTCAAATAGATATAAAAAAAACCGGAAAAATGTTCTAAAAATAGACACTTTTCCGGTTCTGCGGGAGACTCGGGAGCCCATTAGAACATTTAGAAGTGATTTTAGCTGTTATTAGAGAGGTTTACAAGGAAAAGTGAAGGGATAAATTATTACCTAACAAAGGTCTTATTATTGTTTGTTATTTACCTGCGAACATGGCTTATTACTGATTATATGATCTATATGCCGAAGTAGTAACTCCATAATGCTTTTGGAATACTGTAGCAAAATATTGACTGTTCGAAAACCCCAAATTATAGCATATCTACGTAATACTAACCTCTCTGTTAATTAACAATAATACACATATCATTTTCCCTTCAATTTTGTGGTATCTTAATAGAGCCTCCAAAAAGTAATAATCAGCATAAACCAGTGGCACATCAATTTCAGTTTTATGCGGTAAACTACCCACACAATGCTTCAATAAAAAACCTGAATTGGTACCTGGAGTAGCCAAATATTCACTTCCAGATAGTGATTTAAGCATTTGCTCAGCAGATTTGAAATACTTATTTCCATCTTAAGAAAAAGTACTTAGTTCTAACAATCCTGAAGCGACCAATGCAGCTGCAGAAGCATCGCGAGGGATGTAAGTTAATTATTGGCGTTATAATCAAAATCTGGCGTATACCCTTTTTGCTCTGCATTAAAGTCCCAGTAAGGAATTTTCTCCTTTGGCAAATTAGGATGATTAATGTAAAAATCAGCTGCTTTTTGAGCTGCTTGCAAAAACCGTTTATCTTTAGTTTCTCTGTACATCATGGTAAAACCGTAAATAGCCCACCCTTGTCCCTTGGCCCAAGTAGAATTATCAGCAAAGCCTTGATTCGTTTGACGATGCAACGCTTTAGCATCAGTACCATAGTCGACAACGTAGTAGGTGCTAAAATTTGTATTATGCAAATACTATTTATCTCCACAGATTCCGGCTTACTTCCAATGACTGAAAAGAGCAACAGGAGATCCTAAATATAGATGAGCGCCGACTGCTACAATATCTTGCTGACGAAATCAGAACTTGCTTACTTTGACATTGACTTTTTCGACGGACTCTTTTTTCGTGTATGCTTATTTTATCTATCGGTTGCATTACTACCACCTATTGGTTAGTTTTATTGATCAGTTGAATCAACCTGTCCAGTCTCCGTCTCACGGCCCCTTTAACCCGCTCGTTATTCACTGATTTTAATATCGTCAATTCCTTAGTAACAAATAAAGGAACGTCCTTGACTGTAACACCCTGACTTAGTTCAATTGGTCCTTCCGGAAGTTGCATACCATGAAATGCGGCTTCGTATTCTTCTACTGTCATCTGCGAAGGGAATAATTAGCAATAAAATGCTGGTTCATTATAGTCATTAGCTTTAATGGCGCTTCAATAGGAAGCACAATCAATATCGTTTGAAATGCTGTAGACTTTCATCCGTACAGGCATCTTCATATTTGTAAAACTCAAAGTTTATTCTTTAGCCAAATGAAAGAGCCACCCTGGGGCGGCTCGCGTCATTGCTATAAAAAACTAAGGCATTTACTTGATCTCAATCTGACGGCTCTGGAACTTAGCTTCCTCACGTTTGGCAATGTCAATGCGCAGTATACCGTTTTCATACTTTGCCTCAATGCCATTGTCATCTGCTGATTCTGGCAGCGTAAATGACCGAACGAATGAACTATAGCCGAACTCCCGTTTGCTGAAACTGCGTTCCTGCGTGTCATTTTGTGAAATTTGTTCAACCGAAATGCTCAGCACCTCTCTTTCCAAACTCAGTTTAAAATCTTCTTTGGTTAGCCCCGGGGCTGCGAGCTCTACATGGTAATGGTCCTTGCTTTCACTGATGTTTGCTGCAGGAACACGGCTTACCATACGGTCTGAAAAAAAAGTGTCGTTAAAGACGGAGTCAAACACGTTGTTGAATCCTGCTACTGCACCTTTTTTGTTGTCGTTAGAATTGAATTTAACCAATGTCATAGGTCTATCCTCCTTAAATTTATTAATGATTAAAACTTATAATTAATTAAACGATGAACAACTTGTTCTATCCTTATATATCAACCACAATGCCAGTTTCCATTTAAATTACCATAACCGATTTTCGCCCGCTAAAAACTGAAATTTTTTCATGATGCTGAATTTTTTTCAGTTGCTAAATGTCAAAAATTCATTCCCCGTCATTTTCGGTGTTGCTAAGATGTTCATGAAGAAGTGGACCGGAAGGGACTTTTTAGCGCCAACCAAAGTAGGAACAACAAACTATTGCATCTGTAAATAGCCTTTATTATATAAAGCTGACATCTTTTTTTGTTAAAAAATGTTAAATCAGTTTGAAAATTTTATTTTGTTTTTTTGATTTGTTCCACAAACAAACTATTGAACCGACATTTTTTTAGGCTATTATTATAAATTCTAGTGTTTAGATCATGTTAGTAAATTTCTCATTTATCCACCTTCATGAAAGGTGCAAATCTTTATTGTTTTTTCTATTCCTTTTTGGATTACACCTGGGATTGCATGCCCAGGGCCAGGTTGCAACTACTGATGGTCAATCTGCTTTTACGGCAAAACTGATCAATATAGAAGCCGCGACGAATGAAACATTTCATTACAATACGACCTTACGTAATGGATCTGCCCGGCCGGCTCTGTATGAATTCAAAACCAGTTTGCCGATTGGCTGGATGATCAGTTATAAGGTAGACGGCAATCAGGTTGCCTCCTTAAACATTGATCCGGCAACCTCCCGCGATGTAGCTATAGAAATCAATGCCACAGCAAGTACTGCACCCGGCAAGTACAAAATACCGGTAAAGGCAGTAGCAAATAAAGACACCCTGTCCCTAAATCTGGAGGCAGTTGTAAAAGGCTCCTATGGAATAACTTTAAGCACACCAACGGGAAAGCTAAGTGAAGAGCTTACCTCCGGTGGCCATAAGGAGATCTTTCTGGAGGTAAAGAACTCGGGTACGCTGCCATTGAACGACATCGAACTCACCTCACAGTTGCCAACCAATTGGGAAGCCTCCTTCGAACCTGCCAAACTTAAACAAGTGGAGCCAGGTAAGACTGTAAGCGTAACTGCAAAGCTTAAAGTTCCGGATAAGACCATCGCAGGAGACTATGCTACTACCTTTACCGCAACAAATAATAATGGCAACGCCCAGGCCGCTTTTAGGATGGTCGTTACAACCTCTTTACTCTCTGGATGGATTGGCATTCTGGTTATCCTACTAGCCATTTCGCTAGTGTATTATCTGATCCGCAAGTATGGTAGAAGATAGAAAAAATGATGGATTCTATAATACAACTGAAGGGCCTAACCAAATGTTATGGCCCTCAAAAAGCCGTAGATAATCTGAATCTCGATATCTATAAGGGTGAGATCTTTGGACTGCTGGGGCCAAACGGAGCAGGTAAAACAACAACTATACTCATGATGCTGGGGCTTACCGACCCAACAGATGGTTCTGCATTTGTCTGCGGCCATAACGCAACAAGTAGTCCTATTGCTGTAAAAAGAAAAGTGGGCTATATGCCCGACAGTTTAGGTTTTTATGATAACATGACTGCGCTTGAAAATCTGATATACATTGCAAGGCTGAATGGATTGGCCGAAAATGACATCAGGACACGTACCTCAGAGCTGATGGAGATAGTAGGGCTATATTCAGCGATGAACAAGAAAACATCAACTTTTTCCCGGGGTATGAAACAACGCCTCGGCCTGGCCGAAGTATTAGTTAAGCGGCCCGATGTGATCATTCTTGATGAACCAACCCTGGGGATCGATCCTAGCGGCGTACAGGAGTTTCTGACACTTATAAAGCGTTTAAGCGAAGAACAGGAATTGACCGTTTTGCTTTCCTCACATCATTTACATCACGTTCAGCAAGTATGTGATCGCGTAGGGATCTTTGTAAAGGGTAAATTATTAGCACAGGGCAATATAGAAACCCTATCTGCCGACTTGTTTGGAAATATGGGGCATGTTGTATCTATGAAGCTAGCGCATGATATTCCTCAGCCCTGGCCGCTGCAACAGTACCTGGAGCAATGGGATGCCATTAAACAGATTACAATAGATAAAAAAACAATAGTATTTGAATGTAAACAGAACATTACACCAGCACTGGTCCGCTTTTTTGTTGAAAACGAATATGACATCCTGGGTGTACATCAAAAAGACTATGGCCTGGATGACATCTATCAAAAATATTTTGAAGACATTAATTGAAAACCATGAACAGTCAAATAAATATATATAGGGCAACAAAAGGAATCCATGGATCACATCCTTTTGGGGTAGTTTTTCACAAGGAAATGGCAGATCATATCCGAAGCTGGCGCTTTATCGTATTGATCGGGCTGATTATACTAACGTTCATTGGTTCAATGTACGTATCCTTAGGCAATATCCGCTCGGCCATAAGCAATACCAATGATCCGGATCATACTTTTCTATACCTTAAACTATTAACTACCACTGACAATTCCATCCCACCCTTCCATGTGTTTCTAAGCTTTCTTGGACCGTTATTAGGCATAAGTCTGGGATTTGATGCCATCAATATGGAGCAGAACAGCGGAACACTTACAAGACTTATGGCACAGCCTATTTATAGGGACAACCTGCTGCTGGCCAAGTTTGCAAGTGCCATGATCATGGTAGGCACCTTATTCGTTGTGTTAACCCTGCTAATGACAGGCGGAGGCCTGATCCTAACGGGGGTAAGGATGGAGCCACAGGAGTTGTTGCGGATAATAGGCTTCATCCTGATTACTGTGATCTATGTAGGTTTTTGGCTGAGTTTGTCTATCGTGCTTTCCATCAAGTTCAGGCAGGCGGCTACCTCAGCACTTACCGCAATAGGCATATGGCTGTTTTTTACCGTGTTTTATCAGATTGTTATCAATCTGGTAGTCAGATCCATTTTACCTGATCCTAGTTTTTTGAGCCAGGATCAAATCCTGCATTACAACGAATTTATTTTGGATCTGCTGCGACTGGCCCCCAACCAACTTTATACAGATGCAAGCACCACCATGCTGATGCCGTCCGTTCGAAGTCTTGGTCCGATGACCATGGAGCAAATGGCCGGAGCAATACCTGCCCCCCTACCATTCAAAGAAAGCTTAATGATTGTATGGCCTCAGGTAAGCGGTTTGATAGGAGCAACTGCAGTTTGCTTTGCGCTTTCCTACCATCTGTTTATGCGCCGGGAGATCCGGGGCTAGCATGTCACGACAGCTGGCGTTAAGAACTGGACTTGAATATACTTGGTTGAAAGACTAAGACTCCTTGTGATATGAGCGAGGAAGAACCACTATTTTGCGAAAAATACAATTTAGTGTGGGGGATTATTCCATATGTGGCCACCTCTTTCGCGGAACGTGGTTCTTTGTCTCTTTTGGTCTGCGATCCATTCCAGGACTTCATCAATCCTTTTTTGCCGGGTCTGATCCGTCTTTGCATCGCTGATACAGATAATGTACGCTAAACTGGCTATCTTTCCCAACAGCCAATTGACTGGCTTGCTGCTCGCCAATTCAAAATACTGTCTCGTCGTATGTTTGATTTATCTAATAAGATGATTTGTTAGATTTGAAGAAAGCGTGATTAAGGCAGCTGT
>Ga0157370_10000805_pt1 | contig 39576 bp, 41 predicted proteins | sample C35metaG_FD_113463 | JGI IMG/M metagenome (GOLD analysis project Ga0157370, IMG submission 113463) | Corn rhizosphere microbial communities from Kellogg Biological Station, Michigan, USA - C3-5 metaG | ecosystem: Host-associated > Plants > Roots > Rhizosphere > Soil | place: USA: Michigan... | reverse complement strand
TGCATTAATGGTGATAACCAGTAGACTAATCCTCCAGTGTTCGGCACGTAGCGCAGCCTGGTAGCGCACGGTCATGGGGTGTCCGGGGTCGGAGGTTCAAATCCTCTCGTGCCGACCAAATTCTCCCAACGTTTTTTCTGGTGAAGTCCAGAGAGAACCATAAAAAACTGTTTAAACAGTAGGTTGTTGAAACCTGCTGTTTTTCTGTTGTCTAGTGAAATCCTGATTGATACAGTGGAATCCACCTGATTTAGGCATACTCATGGGCATACGTTTTTAAGACTGCCATTAGATATGCCTAAGCCTTCCGAGGAACAGAATGGAGACTGCTCATGGCAATACAGACCAAGCCCTTAAACAATACCGAAGTGAAGAACGCCAAAGCTGCTGGGCGAGCATTGGTTCTTTATGACGGGGATGGTCTGGAACTGCAGGTAACTCCCAGAGGCTCAAAACTCTGGCGGTTTCGTTATTACAAACCCTTCACTCGTAAACGGGCCATGATCAGCTTTGGTTCATACCCTTCCGTTTCGCTTTCTGAAGCCCGCCAAAATCGTGAATCAGCCCGCGCTCTTCTCAGCAAAGACGTCGACCCTCAAGAGCACAAAAAAGCAGAGCAACTTCGTCAGAAGAGTGTGAGTGAAAGTACTTTTGAAAAAGTGGCAGCTGAGTGGTTTAAGACCAAAGAGGCAGCAGGGTTAACAACTCATACTCTTAACGATATCTGGCGTTCAATGAGTAAATATGTGTTCCCACATATTGGCTCTATGCCTATTTCCAGCATTACAGCCCAACAGTTCATTGGATCCCTTAGCCCAACTCATGCGGCAGGCAGACTCGAAACTGTTAAAAGGTTGAGTCAGCGTATTAATGAGGTTATGGACTACGCTTTGAACTCTGGCTTAGTCACTTCAAACCCAGCGGCAAAAATCGGTAAGACGTTCCATAAGCCAAAAGTAAAACACCGCCCCACCCTCTTACCTGAACAGCTACCTCTGCTTATGAAGAATCTCGCATTTGCGAGCATTGGCAGACAGACGCGCTGCCTTATCGAATGGCAGCTCCTTACAATGACTCGACCGGCAGAAGCGGCGATGACACGCTGGGATGAGATCAATTTCGAGACAAAGGAATGGCACATTCCTGCTGGTCGCATGAAAATGAAACGTATGCATATTGTACCGCTGTCTGAGCAGGCACTTGCTGTGCTGGAAGTTATGAAGCCAATCAGCCAGCACAGACAACACGTTTTTCCCGGTTACCGCAATCCCCTGGAACCAATGAACAGTCAGACGGCAAACATGGCACTGAAACGTATGGGCTTCAAAGATATCCTTGTTGCGCATGGTATGAGATCTATAGCTTCAACGGTTCTCAACGAGAAGGGATTTCAACCTGACGTCATTGAAGCAGCACTGGCTCACATTGATACCAATGAGGTCAGGAGAGCTTACAACCGTTCTCAGTATCTTGATCAACGAAGAGAAATGATGGCTTGGTGGGGTAGGCATGTTGAACAATCAGCAAGTGGCAACTATAGCTTTTCATCAGGATTGGAAAATGATTCAGTAAATCATTACCATGACGTGAAAGTATGAAAAGTATTTGCATCTACTATTATACTCAACTAAAAAAGTAGCAACTAAACCTTAAGATCCAAAGACCGTGACTAAGCCTAATAATTTCAAAAGGAAATAGCCTAATGATTTATCAGTGTTACTCATGCAGCAAGACATCTTTCGAAATTATTTGTCCTTGGTGTTCTGGCGGAGTACAAACTGCAACGAATTCATGGGGCACAAAAACGCCTCCCCCTGTAACCTCAGAACAAATGATTCCTCTTAATCCCTCTTTTTATCCAGAATTTCAATATCAGTCAAAAGGAATCATAAAAGACTTATTCGGAAAAAAGAAAGAGCAATCCCAACTCAATAGTCTCCTGCAAAATGTCCTAGATAAATATGCAACATTTAAGGATCCTTACTTCACCAATTTCATCTACACGACAAAATTTTCACATGATAAGCGGTCAGAAAGTGATTTATCGGAAGACAAAAGCACTTATTCTGATTTTGTATTATTCCGTGAGGTCCTTGTTCGGAAGGGCTTTAATGAATTAGAAGAGCTGCCAATGCTTTTGGACAAGCTTTTACTTACTACATCTTTCAACGCTGTATATAACGGGTTTGCGAAAGAGATCAAAAGACATATCAAACCTACATTAACAGAATCTTTGAAATCATGGATTGAAGAGGCAGGAACAACATTTAGAGCTGATCTATCATTGTTTTTATATTTTGTCTGGAGCAATAAAATAGCTTTCTCTGCATTAGAATTCAATGAGAACGCACAAAATACTCCTGGCACACCATTGATCGCAATAGATAATATTAGAAAGTATATATCAATCTGTGAAACTATATATTTTGACATACTGGTTGAAAGATTGGCTATACGCCTTGAACATTTCAACCCCGATAAATATGTTAATATGTACTCAGTTGATTCAATGAATGGTTTTGAATTTGAAGACTTCTTAGTCAAGATATTCCAAACTCTTGGGTACGATGTTAAAGAAACCAAAAGAACCCAAGATCAAGGTGCAGATCTATTTGTCACTCGTTTCGATAAAAATATTGTTATCCAGGCAAAAAACTATTCTAGCTCAGTTGGTAATTCAGCAGTACAACAAGCTATTTCCGCTAAAGCATTTTACTCATGTGATGAAGCAATGGTGATTACAAATTCATATTTCACAAATTCGGCTAAAGAACTTGCTGAATCAGCAAAAGTACGCTTGATTGACAGAAATGAATTACAAAAATACTTAGAAGACTATAATCAAAAAATAATAGAAGAATTTAAATGATTTTAAATTTTCAAATATTAAAAAATCGTTACTGTTAATTATGTATTATGTTCTGATTTAAATCACTAAAGATAGATTGCCTAGATCAATAACATTCAAATTTAGACGTGCGAGAACAAAATGAATAGAGTCAATCAGATAGTTAGCATTCTTAGTAAAATGGAATCACATACTCCATTTGCGTTGATAAAATCAAAGAAAAAAACCTCAATAAAAATACAAAATTACTCTTTACTTGGATGCCTTCTATGTCTTCTTCTGTTGGGGGCACTAATTATTTTATGCTTAACTTTTAATATTGATAAAAAGAGTGTAGAAATTTACGCTATATTGCTACTTATAATAAATCATATCTTTGGAATTATATGCTTAACAACACCTATAGTCGCTGATATGAATTTCTTCTTTAATATGCGAAAGGAAGTATTAAACGACTTTCAAATAGAAATAAATCACGATGAGAAGAATGTTGAACAACTCGACCACTATTCTATCCCCGAGTTGGAATATGCAACATATTGGTTAAATCTTAAAATTGAACGATTTAAAGCACGTATATCAGATTTCTTTGGTACTAAAACTGCCATTATATCTATTTTAGGATTATCATACTCTGCTGTACAATCTCTAGGTGGATTTGAAAAAATAGGCAATATTTTATTTAAAGGGTTATTCGACACTGACGTTGCCAATATAATTTCGATATTAGGTTTGTTTTTCCTTCTTGGCATTTCCCTTGGAGCCATTGTAATGAAAAATATCATCAACCATTTTGAATACTTAAAAAACATTCTAGCACTGGCAAAACAGCGAAAAAAAGAGTTCTCCTAAAAAAATACATCGGTCTGAATATTGAATTATTATATCTTTAAGCCTCAATTAAAATTTAATAGTAGGAGAGTATCTAGAAGCATATCCAAGATAAAGACTATCATTTAGGAAACAATTGAAGTGACCATCTGTAATATGGTGCGGGCTACTGTCTCATGAAAGCGGGTCAGGGAGATATCAGTATCGGCCTGTCATGGGTGTCAGTGGGTATGACAATGTTGTGCATAGGCGGCTATGCAATGAGTGCCGCTCCGGTGGTCTGGATACTGTGTTCTGAGATACAGCCTCTGAAATGCCGGGACTTTGGGATTGCCTGCTCAACGACTACTAACTGGGTTGCCAACATGATTATCGGAGCAACCTTCCTGTTACTTCTGGGTAGTATTGGGCCTGCAGGAACGTTCTGGCTGTATACAGGCTTCAACCTGATCTTTATCGTGATAACTTTTTTTTCTGATCCCTTAAACCAAAGGAGTCATTCTTGAGCATATTGAAAAGAATCTGATGTCTGGCAAAAAGCTCCGTGATTTAGGTCAATAAATTTCATAATTAAACAAAAGCCAGCCAATTGGGTCTGGCTTTTTTCGTATTGGATTATGGTTTGCAGTGAACTGATTGAATCCGGGCTTTGGTCAAGAGACGCCGTAGAGAGACAAATACGCCATCAAGAGCGTAAGATTTATTTTCAGATTCTCTTTATAATACATTTATCTTCTCCACTATTAACGAGTGAGCTAATTTTACTCTTTTCCTCTTCAGCAATCTTTGTATCAATAATTTCTTTCACTAAATCCACATCTGCACCGAATACCAAACCAGATAAGAACCACCAGTTTAAACTTTGGTATTCAGCAATATCGGTCAATTCAAAAATTTGAACAATAGTTAACAGTTTCAAACATTCTTTAGAATTAAAAAAACCCCTAAACATTATATAGACAACATGTTCAGATGGATACCATTCATAATCTTCAAATATGTTTCTATCCTCCAGAAAAGCTTGTAAATTACTATGAACCTCAGCTAAGAATTCTTTAGCATCGTTTAAAGATAGAGCTTCCTCACCTAATATACTTTCACCTTTCATTTAATTCTCCTTTTTAATTGTTATCTTCTTTTAACACAAATCATAAGTGTGTCAACATCATAATTGCGATGTAAAGATAAGAATCGACTAATTTAGTTAAGCGTTTTTTTTAATTATTAATCAATGAGGGTTAAATCTATCTAAAAACTAAATTTTTAGAGGGGGGGGCATTAAATCAATGTAACTGCCACCGCTTATCAGGGAACATTTCCTTTCGAATTCTGATATGAGATATGGCGAAATTGAGGGGAAAACAATACTAGCACTTGCTCCATATAACTGGAACAACCCTTTGAATACTATTTAACCATAACCGGCTTTGAGAATGGTGAGGATCAGCTTTGAGATCCTCATCACATTAACAACAGATTTAGCTGTAAAGTCCATATCTTAAGAGAGAGGCGCTCTAATCCTGGCTTTATTCACTGCTTAAGCTGAAGCACTATTACATGCTGTATGAGCGGAACTTAATGATGTCTCATGTAAACCAGACCGTCACGTATGATATTGACCATAAGTCAAAAGTCAGAAGAATGAATCTCTTTGTTTCGATATCCGCTGCCCTCGCCGGGCTTCTGTTCGGACTGGATATTGGTGTTATCTCAGGTGCCCTGCTTTTCATAACAAAACACTTTCAGTTAACCAGCCATGAACAGGAATGGGTTGTCAGCAGTATGATGCTGGGAGCCGCGATTGGAGCAATCTGTAACGGCTGGGTTTCACATCGACTGGGAAGGAAGTACAGCCTCATGGCGGGAGCCATACTCTTCATCGTAGGTTCCCTTGGATCAGCCTTCGCCACAAGTGTTGAAGTTCTGCTTACATTCAGAGTCTTACTCGGACTGGCCGTTGGTATTGCCTCCTATACCGCCCCACTCTACCTGTCAGAGATGGCAACAGAGAATGTTCGTGGAAAAATGATTAGTCTTTACCAACTCATGATCACCTTTGGTATTGTCTTAGCTTTCCTGTCGGATACAGCGTTCAGTTACAGTGGCAACTGGCGGGCAATGCTGGGTGTTCTCGCAATACCAGCGGTGGTACTTTTCGTCATGGTCATTTTCCTGCCAAACAGCCCCCGCTGGCTGGCTTCCAAGGGTCTGCACGTTGAGGCCGAAGAAGTTCTGCGAATGCTTCGTGATACCTCAGAGAAAGCCAGACAGGAACTTAACGAGATAAGGGAAAGCCTTCGTATGAAGCAGGGAGGGTTTGCTCTTTTCAGGCAAAACGGGAATGTGAGACGCGCCGTCTACCTTGGTATGTTGCTTCAGGGCATGCAACAGTTCACGGGTATGAACATCATCATGTATTACGCTCCTCAGATTTTCAAAATGGCCGGTTTCCAGAGCACACAGGAGCAGATGGTTGCAACCATAGTAGTTGGCCTGACCTTCATGTTTGCTACCTTCATTGCGGTTTTCACAGTTGATAAAACAGGAAGGAAGCCAATCCTTAAAATTGGATTTAGTGTAATGGCATTCGCCACTATGGTTTTGGGCTACTGTCTCATGAAAACGGGTCAGGGAGATATCAGTACCGGCCTGTCGTGGGTGTCAGTGGGTATGACAATGTTGTGTATAGGCGGCTATGCAATGAGTGCCGCTCCGGTGGTCTGGATACTGTGTTCTGAGATACAGCCTTTGAAATGCCGGGACTTTGGGATTACCTGCTCAACGACGACTAACTGGGTTGCCAATATGATTATCGGAGCAACCTTCCTGTCACTTCTGGGTAGTATTGGGCCTGCAGGAACGTTCTGGCTGTATACCGGCTTCAACCTGGTCTTTATCGTGATAACTTTTCTTCTGATCCCTGAAACCAAAGGGGTCACTCTTGAGCATATTGAAAAGAATCTAATGTCTGGCAAAAAGCTTCGCGATCTTGGCCAGTAAGTTCAAACCTAATAAAAGCCAGTCATTCATTGCTGGCTTTTATTATTATAAAAATCACACATTAAATATTTACAATCTTTTTCTAAAGTCATTAAGCATATTAAACCCCTCTATAAAAAAAACTCAATAATCTAGATCTTTTTTTGATAAAAGTAAAACATACTTCACTTGTTAATATGCCGTGAGCAATATATTTTAGGGGTTATATTAAAGTGCTCGGCTAACTTCTTCCACGATTGTATTGCAAGCAAAAATTGTATAGAGTTTCTTTCAGTTATTCTTTCTAGCTTATCTTCAAACACAAACCACAGACATGCATAGCTAATTTTTTTATCACAAGGTATCGTTTTTCTAAGTATTAGCTCTAATGAATCTTTGGATTGCTCAATATTATAAATTAACTCTTTTTCTTTATCGGAAATTTTAACCGCTATTATTTCTTCGTCCTTGTAAAGGTCTGCCACTTCAAGTTTATATTTTTTCTTTTTGCTTTCCATCGAATTGATCAATGTCAATTCCCTGTCTAATAGTTCATATCCATTATCAGCAGATTGTTTTTGGTTGAAAAAATACTCTCTGTAAATTATCTTATTTTCTACAGGGATTCCTAAATCTATTTTTGATTTCTTATCCTTAGCCCAATCTTGATACTCATTTTCATCCAAAGAATCTTTCTGTATAAAATCAATTTGTATGAGCGACTCTTTCAAATAATCTAAAAATGATTGATTAAAGGAGCACCAATCACCATTGCTTAAGAAATAATGCACTCCATCTTTCTGAATATAAATATCCAATATTTCTTTTAGGGGCTTAGAAAATTTACCTCCCTTATCCTCAATTTCAAAGGAGATATGTAAGTCGTTAATATTTAATATATCCTCATTTTCAATTAAATACTCAGATATGGCTTTTATGTCGATCTCTCCTCCCAAAATTTTTTTATAAAAACTTTTCTTGCCTTTTTTATATGCAATTGAATAATTATATTCAGTAAAACTAAAGCAAAAATTGACCCCATAAACGTGAAATTCCTCAATCATTAATGAAGCATCCATCGTTTTCAAAGCTTCAAACAATATAGAATCCAAATCAGCTATCAAGGAATCATCATATACTCTTTCCCTTTTAGGCAAACGAATGCTTTGTGGTTCTTCTAAGGCCATGATTATCTGGTTGAATATTTTTGCAAGCCCAGCGGGAGTCACTTCTGTATCCATTTGGATCGAATCGGCGAATATTATATTTTTATCACCCCACAATTCATTATCACTTGCTTTCAACTTGAGATGATCAACAGATTCACCTGGCTCATAACTATCTTTAATGAATGTGGTGTACGATGATATTTCTTGTCTTTTTGCCCCGGAAAAATAGGTACTCTTTTTGAGCAAGGTGGTTTCTTCTTTCGCAATTCTTATTGCCAACTCGATTCCAAAATCTCTTTCAATAAATTTATTTACATAGAAGTGTGACTTGCCGAGTGTGATAGCGAAAATCAAATCCGGGGATTCGACATTTGTGCAAATCATTAATCCGTAATGAAACTTGTTCTTTGGCTCTTCTAACCCTTCCTCAAAGAACTCCTTGTAAGTTTCCCACCACCATATTTTATTCCCCTCCAAATCTTTTGAGTAAAAAAACTCCATTTTATAGCCATCTATATTTCTTTCTTTTTGTTTTTTTAAACCCACACTGGCTATTTTTTCGAGCAATTTATCCAGGCAGGATGTGCGGATTTTGTAGATGTTATATGTATTTGACATGGGTAGTCCTTTTGGTCAGCGTGCCAAAATATTCAATGAATTTAATAACTGAGTATCTAATGTTTCTCTTACTGGAGTAGGCAATCCATTCGCAACCCTATAATTCTTAATTGCTGTCCTTGTTGCTGGCCCCATGCTCCCGTCAATATTACCGTCGTAAAAACCTTTATCGAGTAATGCGAACTGCACTCTCATGATCAACCGCTTACGTTTTTCTGTATCAGCAGTCAGTCCACTACTTGCACGATTAGCACCTGTGGTTCCTGCTGAGTTTGTTGTGGTTGAGCTATTTGTGTCATTAGAGCGAAGTGAGCGAACAGAGGAGGAGGACGACGACGAACGAGTTCCTGAACTGGATGAGTCTGAGGTGCTTGGCGAGCTGTATGTTTTGGGATAGTAAGGAGTGCTTCCGCCATAGTAACCACCGCCTGATGAGGAACGGTGTGAGCTGTGGCTACGGTGAGAACTGTGACTTCTGTGTCCTGCAATGTAGAACGGCACTTCGGTGTTGAGCGGAGCTATCACCAAATCATGTTCGTTCAAAGTCATACCAGGTAAGTCACTGGCACCAGTAGATGAATCACTTGCCCAAACAGAGTTATTAAGAGCCAAAAATCCAGGAAGCAGAGCCGCGAAATTAAACTTTTTCATATTATTGGTCTCGGAGGTTGATGAAAACGACCTTTTGATGAACTGAAATAACCAGCACAGGAAGACTTCTGAGTGCATTCATCACATTCTTTGGGATAGTAATTTTTCCAGTCAGAGATGGACTGTGTAGCAAAACCCCATGCCCTTTCAGGAAGGTGGCACAATGGGTAATTGAAGATGGTAAGAGGGATACCTGACCTGTGTGCAGTGTCTAAAGCCGAAAGGATTTTTTCACTGTAATTGTCGTGCTCAATGAAGATTGATGACCAGTTCTTACGGGCCCATCCAATCGACTCTAACCCCATCAGGGAGATCTGGTTAATGTTCGAGAACACACGACCAGCAAACTCTACTATGTCATCAAGCTCTGTGTAGTTCGCCTGAGTAGGGATGACTCTCAGTTCTATGTTGATCCCTGAGTTACCGGCATTGATCATTCCCCTGACTGTTTCGTCAAATGCTCCCTCGCTTCTGACCAGATAGTCGTGCACTGATGCTCTTGAAGAATAAAGCGGTATCCCGAACGTGATTTTGATCTTTTCGCTTCGTTCTTTCATCTGCTGGGTAAAACTGACATCCGCAAACTTCCGTCCGTTGGTTAGAACATGCAGTACTGTGTCAGGAGAGTTTTCGATGATGAAGTCCAGAAAATGCAGGAAGTCTTCGCCATAGAGCAAAGGCTCTCCCCCGCTCACTCCCACTACTCCATTTAGAGAGAAGGAAGCGATAGCGAGAGCTGACTGGTTGAGAAGCCAATCATCGTTTCCAGCTTTAGGAGGCTGAGAACAAAACAGGCAACTGTTGTTGCACCTTTCAGTGACAAGGACAGTGTTGTGGTTTGCTCTGCGGGACAGTATCACCCGGAGCATGTTGCCGTTGTTTACGATTCCAATGTCACCATCTTCAATGGAATCGAAAAGTTCCTGGCTCACAATCGAGTCTGCAAAATATGCAGGCAGTCTGGCATCGAGTTGTGTCGCAGTGATAAGCAAATTTGGCAGATAGAATTGAGGACTCTCGGGCTTGGTTTTACAAAGGCAATAGAAGCCTTGCTGAACTGGTAAGTCGGATGAAAACCGGAAAATATCGTTTCTAAGCACCTCAGACATAAGCCCACCTTTTGAGCATCTCAGCCATTAGTCCATCCTGAGAAATTTCATTCAGCAGGAAGCGGAACATCCCTTTGTGATACTGGCAGAAGGTTGACCGACTCTTGTCACCAACAGGATCGCCATGAACACTGATGTTCTGACAAGGATCTGCTCCACAGAAAGGTTGGTAAGCACAGGTATCACAACCGGGCATGGCGAAATTAAATGAAGATGAGAGAGCGGAACGGTAGTATTCGTTGCTACTGAATGACAGTGAAGCAAACTCTCCTGCACTGAAATCTGCTTCGGGATTTACTTTCTGAAGCATACGGCTTTCATCGCTACCGTATACCTTGCCGTCATAGTTGAACAGGATGCAGTTCAGCACTATTCCGCTTGGTGATTTCAGATCTGCATAACCACTGAAGCCCGGATTGAAAATTCGCTTTAGATGGATTGAAGCTGAATGCTCAACGACAGGTATGCCCTTCTGGTTCTGAAGCAACACTTCCTGCATTAACTTTTTATAAAACTCAAAATATTCAGGCATTGAAAAAGTGAAGCTCTGCTTCTGAGCAAACCCATAGGGACTTACTGGCCTGATAAACATGTCGGTTAGGCCAAGAGACAGATGAGCATCCACTATGGAAGCTGGCTCTTTTGTCAGCTCCTTAGTAACTGTGGTTACCGTAGCTACCCGGTTTGCTCCCAGCTCTTCTGTGATTTTTCTAATGCCCGTGACGGCTTTGTTGTGAGCCTGAGAGTCGGTGAGGATACGGTTTTTATTGTGGACAGCTTCATTACCATCAAGAGATACAGAAAAGGTGATATTCCGTTCTTTAACCCAAGAGAGGATGCTTTCATCGAGTATTGAGAGGCTCGTAGCAATAACCATTTCGAAAGCATCACTACCTAACCAACTCACACACTCTTCATAAATTGACTGGACGAGATCGAACCTGAGAAGCGGTTCACCGCCCTGCACTTCTATCTTGTATGGCCGAGTGCCAAGTTTCTTAATAGTGCTGACGATTTGCGGTATCAGTTCTGGGTTCAGGTCGTAACCATCAGCGGTGACCGATGCTCTACTGACCTGACAATACTTGCATGTATGATCGCACCTGAGAGTCGGCACAATCATGAAGATTGGTCGGACAGTCAGTTCGTTCATCAGTCGCTTAGCAAAGGCAGAACTCAGTGATGCTTTTGAAACTGCCTGAGTAGCATAGTCTGAAATGAACAATCTGCTTTCAAGTAGCCGGGAGGTTGTTTGTTCTGGAGGGAATTTGTTATCGGCAAGAAGATGTAGCTCTTCGTCATCGACGAAGCTATGAAAGCCAGCAAGGTTGCTGATGAAGACTTTGCCATTACTAAGGCGGTCGAAGTTAAATGGCATCGTGTTCATTGAGATAGTCTCGAATCGATGCTGCTAAGAACATTGTCGATGATCGAGGTTCTGACCTGGCCGGTTTGTGCCTGAAGCTTATCCCTGAGTTTGTAGTCATTCAGAAGTCGCTCAAACTCGAACTCAACTTCGTTGTTCAAATGTTCAAACGAAACGAACCAGCTTTGATCGTCTTCATCAAGCTTCCAGTGAGTAATAGCACTCATCCAATAGAGGCTGTGTCTCAGCGCCCACTCAGAACACATTGTTTTAGATATTTTTTTTTCGATCACATTACCATCCAGAAAGTAACAGAATCCAATTGAAAAAATTCACTTACCTTAAAATCAATAAATAACAAGAACGGCAAACCTTAGACTAACAAGTTATCCACTTGATTTTAAAGGATTTAATTTAATTAATTTACAGATAAATCTTATGTAACATCTTACACTTTGCAAAATTTAAAGTAATTTTGTTTTGATAAGCTTCACATTATGTGTAAATATGATTACATAAAATAATGTTTTTGCCGCAATCAGAATTATTTTTTCTAACTTGTTGTTTTTTTATGATGGAATGAAGAGGTTCTATGTCTGGAAGAGAGCAGGAAGTGATTCAGGAGATCAGTTGTTCAAACATGGCGTGCTAATTGCCGACTTAAAAATGGTATACGCCTCAAGAATTTCTATATTGTTAGAAGTAAAATTTATCCAAAAAAATAAGTTACATGTATGACTACATGAACTGCTGGTCAAAATTGTAACTGTAACCTTTTAAAACAAGATGGAATTTAAACAGTGACCAAGAGAAGACTAGAGACCTTCATAACACCTGAAATATTCATAAATATCGGGTTTATTTATGTACCAAATATTTATAGTGGTAAACACGATAGCATAACCTTAATCATATCAGCCTTTGTACTATCTTTTGTTTGCGGATTTGTAGCTGATTGGATATATAATACTTTTGCCATCAATAAAAATAAGAACGGCATGTCAAGATTCCTATTCTTATTAGTCACATTAGTGATATTAGTTTTAAAAGGGTATGTAATTTACAAGATTATTTATTAGCTTTTTCAATCATCCCTTTTAGCCAAAAAGGAAAGTAAATCAAATCGGCAAAAAAAATTATTAAAACGCACAGATCGATAACACTCATAAGATAATCTCCACTTGATGTAATAGTTAATAAATAAATGATATTCAAAATTTGTCAATAGCAATTAGATATAAAGCAAGGGCTAACTCAGCGAAGCTGAGTAGCCTTGCTTTTTATGCCTTACAGTTTAAAAAGGATAGTCCTAGAATGAATGTCTAAAATATCCTTAACAAGAAATGCATAAGTTATAAATTGAAACTAACCAAAAAATTTTATTTAGTAGCATCTTTTTTTTATTAAAAACACCAATCATATATTTAAGCGCAAGATTTCAGGATGAAAAACAAACTCTAAATCCAATCGCATAGAGAGAACTCGGATAAGCTCCGTGTCTACGCTGAATTCTTGCAAGGTCAGAAAAACGATTAAAAGCGCCACCTTTAGCAACTCTATAATTGCCAAGTTTTTTGTAAAGATCGTCTTCAATGAAATCCCCACCAGGATAAGGGAAATACTCATTAGAAACATATTCCTCTACATTACCTATTAAATCGTAAATACCAAAATTGGATTTACTCTCAAGAAAAACTCCAACGGGGGTGGTATTTTGCAATAAAATCTCATTAGTATTAGAATAAAAATGAGAAAAATCGTTACCCCAAGTATATTGTTTGTAAGCGCCTCCAGTTGCTAAATATTCCCATTCTACCTCTGAAGGAATTCTGACATCATGACCTATTTTTTGACTCAGCCAACGACAGTAAGCATCAACGGCTTTTAAGGAAACGGTATATACAGGATGATCACTCAGATGATATGGATAGCTGCCATAGCGCCATGATGTAGGGAGTTCATCAAAATTAGAATCAAGTAAAAAAAAACGATATTGATTATTTGTCACTGGAAAAATTGCGGCATGGAAATCTTCAACATAAGTATTATGTAATGGAATTTCTTTTTCTATCCAATTGCGCTTAACACCTATACTCTTATATTTATTATAAATTTTATCAACTTCAGAAGATGGAGTACCTATCGTGGTTTTACCACCCGTAATCTTATTGAAAGTAGGGATTTTTTCTATACGATTTAAATGTAGCAATGACATTATATCACAAGCAACAATTCTTTCACAATAATGACTTGAACTCGATTTTATAATTTCAATTAATCTCTTCTCATTAAAGCCTCTGAAATTGATTGCTATTTTACTGAACAAGTCACTATATAAATCAACTAGTTTAGTCGGAAGTCCCATCGCCTCTCGTTCTGTTGAAGAATTAATATCTTTATTAAGAGAAAGATTATTGTTAAAATCCTTTAGAAAACATTCAAGTTTCGAAAAATCAGTTTTCATACAACCTCATAACAAGTCTAATAAGGGTTTAACTCTAGGATCATGAGCGGGAAAACGACCAACCTGTGGTATCATTCGAGCTGGTGTATAGCAAAAGTGAAAGTCGGAATCATAGTCGTAAAAATAAATGCCGCCACCAATTGCTCTCATTCCAATCCTATTCGCAGAAATACCAAATTCTCCGCTATTTTGCACAAACCCTAAAGACCATCTATTATTAAATCCTAAAGCTAAATCCATAGTTAGTGGCTGGCGAACCTTAACTTTTGAGAACACCTCATTAAAATACTTTATTGCCCAAAACATAATTTTATTAATATTAAAAGCATTAGAAACCCCACCAGAAGATGGAATACATGATTTAAGCCATTGGCCGTCGTTAGGACTTAGAATGTCATTATAAGGGTTCATAAAAACCTGCTCTGAATAAACCATATTTCGTTTATCAATCAACTCCCCCACACTTTCGCTAATTGAATCAAGTTGACTCAATCCTGAAGAAGAAATCTCATTATTTGAACGATACAATGGGATTACGCGTGATAACACTTTTTCCTCAGAAACACCGAAGTGAAATTCCAGACCAAGCTTAACTGCTATTTCATTTCGGAAGTAAGTGCTAAAATCGACGCCAGAAACAATCTTTATTATTTCACCAATTATGTATCCATAATTCCGGGCATGATATGCTACATTCTCACTTGGTAAATGTAGAGGCGTAGTATTTTCAATTACCTCGATGATACTTTCCCATTTATAAAGATCTTTGGTAACAATTTTATTACTGAAATGTGGTATACCTGAATTATGTGATAAAATGTGGTTTAAGCATATATTATCTTTTCCTTTTTTTGCAAAAGATGGCCACAACTGATTTAATGGGGTGAAAATAGATATCTGATAGTCTGCCAGTAACTTATACAAACAGAGGTTCACCATCATTTTACTTAAAGAGTAAACATTAACTAATGAATCACTTTCAAAATTAGGTGTGTTAATTTCTAAAACTTCATCTCCATTAATTATAGAAAGCTGCGAGCACTCACCTTTTTCGTGAAGAGATTCAAAAACTTCAACTATATCTATTTTATTTAGGATCATCTAAAATTTTCCCTTCATGGATACTGATAACTATGGCATTTAGAACATAATTCACATACAGTATTCGGCAGAAAATGAGCGTTATTAAAACCTGTTAATTTTATATTTTCCGAAATTTCTTCAACGATAACAAAAAGATCATCTTGAGTATGTGTGTTACTTAGAATCCTGTAATCATCAAATTTTGAAAGGAGCTCATTATATATGGTACTTAGTTTTTTGAGTTCATTAGGTGTTTCGAAAAACCTATTATTACCTCCATCTCTCAAAATAATTCTCCGACTACATTCTTGAGAACTATAATTTAGGAAGAACGATAGCTGAGGTTTTGGAAGTAGTTTTAATAGCCAATTGGCCGAATTAATATTAGCTCCTATATGTATCCCTTGAGCCAGTAAATCCAATACGAACCTATCCATTATTACGACAGTATTTTTAATATTGCAAATAAAATCAGAATAATGCGCAAACCAATCTATTAATAAACCATGAAAATAGCTTTGATTAATTTCTTCCTTTCTAAATAACGTAGGGTCGCCGTAGACAGAACCAATACTATGTTCAAATTGCTTACAAACCTTATATTTAGGCCGGGAGTATAACGCATTTATACCTCGAGAATTCAATTCATTGGCAATCGCATTAGCTAAAGTGGTTTTTCCTGAGCCATCTATGCCGGATATAGCTACTAACATTTTAAAAACTCTTGATGATCATTGAAATAATTAACTAGGTAGTCACATGTTTCATTAACTGTCATTCTACCATCTAAGATGATATCAGCATGAATTTTGAGAGGTTCCACATACTCTAAATAATTAGAATATACTGTATTTTTAATATAATTCATCATCTTTGATTCATTATCAATTGAATTATTGAGATCTCTTTTTAGTCGACGCTCTAATGCGAGTTCAAAAGGAGTGTCTAAAAATACATTTAAACTACTTAAGTCCCTGATTCTTTTGTCGTAGAAAGCGTGTAAACCTTCGTATAAAACGCTTCCGCCCGGTACACTAGTCAATCCCTCAGATCTTAGCAGCCTATGAATATATTTAGGTACATCAGCTCTACATCCATTCAAAAGCATCATAATTGCTTGATACGCTTTATCATGATTAATTATATTAGGTAATTCATGATTTAATGAAAAAAAATCATTCGAATTTAATAAATTATTTCTATCATTACAGAAGTTATCTTGGCTTACAATTCTCCATTCATCTAAAGAAGATTTAAATTTCAATGCTAGTTCAGTTTTTCCAGCCCCACTCTGACCAGTAATAATTATCAATTTATACATCATTAACACCTAAGTCCTTGATTAAATCATCAATTATTGTAGTGACTTGAATCTTATTTAAGTTTTTCATGTTACTGTCATTTTTACCACCAACATGTTCCCAAAACTCATTTCTATTAATATCCAGCCATTCTGATCTTTCGAGTAAATCAGGTCCTCTGAGTACTAAAGTAATAGTGTCTTTAGCAGCCTCTAACGTATGATATAAATATGGTGATAAAAAATATACATCTCCAGCTTTATGTGAGCATATAAATGAAGCAAAATCTGTGTTTAGCTCTCTTGATATTTTATGTTCTAGACTGCCTTTTAACACAATGCTAATAAAAGGCCATTTATGGATATGTAGTAATTCATAGCTTCCTTCCTTAAAAGCATGAAGTCTCAATCTTGTTTTATTATTAGCATTATTATAGAGAACTAACTTATCCAAACTTACAAGTTTCTCACATAGAGAAATGAGTTCTTCACTATTAACTAAATTCTCAAACAATTTGCTGATGTGACTATATTGTGACGTTTTTTTTAATAGCAATACTGCAGATTCATAATCTGATTTTTCTTTCCACCAAGACATATTAGAAATTAGATCAAACTCAGATATTAGCTGACTCATTTAAGTTTTTACCTCTATAAAAATTCTTTACCTGTTGTTGAACCATGAAGTTTATTGAAATCATAAGCTCCTGTTTTCCCTTCATCAAACCGTTCATCATAGCAAACAAACTCTAAGATATTTAATTCAGGATCTTGTAAATAAATACCTTTCCAACCTGTCCATCGGTGGGTTGCAGTGTCATATGGAATATTTTTCTCATTAAGCAAATGTATAAATTCATCATAATCATCAGCAACAATAGTTAAAGCAAAATGATGAAGGTTTGTAAATTTATTATCCAATCCAGGCCAATTATATTTCTTGAAGTTACCAGGCAAATTTTCATTGAAAAGAGTTAAAGTATGAATTTGATTGTGATATCCATCTGCTAACTTTATGGCAGCAACGTCATTTTCAAAACGCCTACGAAGCTCGAACCCTAATAACTCAACATAGAAATCAACCATACGATCCATGTTTTTAACTCTAATTGCTATTTCACCAATTGACTTTACATATGTAGAAATCATTTACATACCCCATATTATTTTTTTCTAGCTACAATTGTGCCATGACGAAGATTGAAGCCGCCTTTAGACATTTTAAGATTTTTATTCTCTGTAAATTCAATAATTTCCCAACGGTCTGATTCATAAAGTTTTAATATTGTGTCATCCATTACAAGTACACCTCTCCCTTCAATTTCCAAACAGTATCTATTAATTGATATACCACCCTTTATTGTCCAATTAGACAATCCAGTTATTACTGCTTTATGGTAATTCACTGGAATTTCCTCAAGAAGACCACTACAGAATGTGATATCGAAATTATTTATCTCTTCATGCCGCTCAATAAAATCTGCTTGTATAACCTCCATATTTGAAGAAAGCACTCTAGCTTTATTTTTAATTCTTTCAGCTCCACTGGCTGATAATTCAATCGCTGTGGTTTTATACCCCATTTTTTCAAGCACAAATGCATATCGCCCATTTCCACTTGCTATATCGATTGCCTTAGCATTATGTTTAGGCACGGGGATGGAATTTATTAAGGACATTGATGGTTCACCAAAACCTTTTGTAAAGTTCTGATTCCAATAATTACTCCACCATTCTGCATTCTTTTCTTTATCGACTGGAGGCGGCCACATATTTACTCCTAAATATAGACATAATCAGATTGAAATGTAATTGATTGAACCGTCATAAGATGTTGCTACAAATCCTAAATACTTATTATAATGTAGTGAAGATATTCCTGATGCACTTTCACGGCACCATAAAATCCATTTTCTTTCGGTTCTATCGTATACCCCTACCCAACCTGTATAATTCCCAATACATATATAATTTGAACAAAAAGATACTGAAATACACTTTATTGAGTTCTCACTAGGAGTTCTAATCTTTTCAGCTGTCATATCAGTCCATATATAGAGATTAAGATCCCTGCTAATACTAACGAACCCCCCCCTACCATCATAGGCGCAACCATTCGCAATTTTATCATGCGCATTTTTGATAGATTTTACTATTTCTTTTTTTTCAGCATTATAGAATGTTACTGAAGTATCAGCACATACTGAAAAAACCTCCTTTCCAAATGCAGCTAATCCCTTAATTGCATTATCATGTAATTTTACAGTGTTTTCAAATTTCAAAAAACCGTTGATGTCTTTCGATAATATTATTCCCTCACCAGTATAACTACCTACAATCAGACGTTTTCCCTCATTCGTTTCGAAAATAGCTGCACAGTTAAGGGGAGAGCGGTGTTGATACACACTTAGCTTATTCAATGCATCAAAAATCACACCAGTCTGGCCTCCAGTAACGATAAGTCCTTCATACTCTATGATAAAGTTACACAAACTCCCTAAAGCATATTTTTCTCCTAAACTATCACTAACAATTCCAGAATCGCCTACTCTGTAAATAATATCTCCTACAGAATATGATGCGTTAAGGCCAAAAGTATTCTCTACTTTGTTAAATTCCCAATTATTTAATTTATAATCAAAAGTAGCATATCGGTCGCCAAAGGTTGAAAAGGCAATTTTTCCTTCATCGTACACCGTACAGGAGCGTGGCCAAACAGTTTCCGGCAGAGAACTACTTACTATTAGCTCCAAATTGGCATTAGATAACATCCATATATTTACTCTCCTATCGTAGCTAAGACTAATAACTACATCAGTCTTCCTGTCATAAACTAAACGTTTAATACCTGCCTCGTGAGCTTTTATCGGTTTAATTGAACCTTCTTCAATGATTATTATTTCACCATTATCATTGCCTGCTAGTATCACTCCATTATCTAGTACTACAACTGTATCAGTTTCTGCCCCGCCTAAGTCTATATTCCTTAGTATAGCCCCTGTCTCGACATCCCATTTTTTTATAGTGCCATCATCACTGGAACTTATCACAACATCATCATTCTTCTCCCATGTTATAGATATGACATCAGCTGTGTGACCATGTAGTCTACTCAGTAGTGAACCATTATAATCGAATATACATATAGTTTTATCCCTTGAGCATGTTGCTATTAATTGCTTGTACGGGTGAAATGCAACCCCTTCAACATCATCGGTGTGCCCAAATAAGACTGCAGCTAATTTCATACTGGGCACATGCCAAATTCTACTACTATAATCACTACTTGTTGAAACAGCATATTTTCCGCAAGGGCTAAATTCACATTGATTAGCTAAGTGATCATGAAATCCACGACTTACAGACTTTCCATTTTTTATATCCCATAGGATTACTTGGTTGTCATAGCCAGCCGTAATTATGTATTTCTTATATAAACTACTTACGCAACTAATTGGTGATTTGTGAGTAATCATTTTATACCTCAAATTGTAATATTATGCCCTGTGATAGCTACTTTAGACTGGAGATAGTTTTTATTGTGCGCATTAACAAATGCTTTGGTATTTAGTATTTCCTTGACGAAAATACCATTTCGTAACAATGCCTCCCGCTTATCATTATTATTTGTAAGTAATAATATTTCTCTAATATCTAAAGCCTTAAGCATATCTGCGACGACATCATATCTTCTGCTGTCTTTATCAAAACCCAAATGAAGATTTGCCTCAAATGTATCGAAACCGTTCTCCTGAAGCCTGTAAGCATCGATTTTATTATACAAACCTATACCTCTACCTTCTTGCCTCAAGTAAAAAATAACACCACCATGTTTATTTATTTTTTCAACTGCCTCATCAAGTTGATTACCGCAATCGCATTTCAGTGAATGAAAGACATCTCCTGTAAGGCATTCAGAATGTATCCTTACCAGCGGTATTTTTTCATGACTAAACTCACCTAATATCAAAGCCACATGCTCTTTTCCATCAGGTAAATTATTAAAGCTTACTAATTTACCTGCCTTCTCGCAGTCTCTGATTGGTAAACTGCAAACATTTCTTATAGTTACCATTTATACATCCTTTTTACTTTAGCACTATTTCAAAGCTTAAATTCTATATTTTTAATTTTCTAGTTATTTCAAGTGTCTTTTGTAATGCATCGTTCATTGATGACTCTTTGGTCATAAGGAAACCACCCGAAATTATATTTAAAGATAAGTTATATACATCGCTTATTTCAGCCCGAGTTGGTATATCTCGATATTTCAAGCTTGAGAAAATTTCTGTAGCTACAAAAACTGGTTTATTTTTCTTGTTCGAAGCTTCAATTATCTTATTCTGATTTTCTCCGAGTTCTTCAATTCCTGCGTAAAGTGCCAAATCACCACGCGCCACAATAACTGCGTCAAAGGCTCTAGTAATATCGTCTATATTATCCACTCCCTTTTGCGTTTCAACTTTCGCATAAAAACTTTTGAAATTTTCAAATCCTATTTCTTTTGCTTTTAAAATATCCGACTCATGTTCAACAAATGAAAGAGCGATGCTTATTTTTTTTCCATTATATCTTTTAGCTATCGATTTTATATTTTCATTTTTTTCAGAAATCTGTAATATCTCTTTACCGAAAATCAGTAGTGATTTGGAGTCTGAAACAAACCAATCATTATTAGCTTTTACTTCAATAAAATCTCTCTCAACTCTTTCTACATTTAAAGTCAACTCGCCATCACCTATACATAAAGTATCTCCGGCAGAGACAACTTCAAAAACTTTACTTTCGACATATAAGCATCGGGAGTTGAGCATTTTCTCAGTTGAGTTAACCAATTTTAAAATTGTGTCTTTTTTAACGTCATATTGTAATCCTTCAAACGTATTGTATCTGACCTTGGATCTTGGATATGGTATGTCAAATAAAACTTCTACACTTGATGGATTCGCATACTTATTAATTGCCGTCATTAAGTTTTGATAAATATAATCTAAGGAATTTAAAATAGTATTATTTGCTAAGTTAAATCTTACCAAGCTAACACCATACTCAATGCATCTCTCAAAGTGCTCTACGGTTTGACATCCATCGCCGACAGTTACACCTAATCTTTTAGCACTTAAATTTTTTGAATGCTTTAAATCTACCATATACAAAAATCCATAAATTTTTATTAATTAAAAAACGAAAATAGATAACCCTCGTTATCAAGTCAACCAAATAAATTTTTATTATTCCCTTTCTAATTATAATCTTAGGATTTTTCTGTGTGTTTATTGTTCAATTCTCCTTTAAACGCATGACAACCTTTTTCTTATAAAATATAATTTTTTAATATATAAAAAATTTTTATCTGTTCTTGAATCCGCTTTAAGCAGCAAATTTTACCGGTTCGCTTTTTTTCAGATTTACAATCTTTTTCTCATACAATTGGTTAATTCATCATCATGGATTTAACGATAAACGCCACATTTTTTAAACAAAATCACAAAAATCAATAACATACTTTAATTTTATTATTTACACTTTTAACTTAAAATTACATTTATTCAGTTATCTATCGAAGAATCAACGGATTAAGAAATGTCAAGACACCCTCTTTCTTTTGCAGTTTTGTTTTTGTGAACCTCATCACACTTATGACATTTGCATTTTTTTTAATATTGTATGGAATAGAAGATAAATGCGAATATCAAACTGCCATTCATTAATGGCTTTAAAAAACCATCTAAATTCTAAATGAGGATTTATTATGAAAGTTATCGTTTCAAGTAACTATCGTGCAGTAACAAGTAAAGGCGTTAAAGTCCGTGGATTTGGTGGCGGATCATCTGCTGCAAAAGCTTAATAAGATATAGATTAACAAGTGGGCATTAATGCCCACTTTCTAACATAACTTCTTATAACGTCAGCATTAAGTGAAAAATTAATGGATAGAATAAGATTTTACCGAATTTGGCAAGAAGCACCATTGCCGGTTAAAGCGAGTGTATCATTGAGCGGAGAAATATCTAGTCGTGCACATCAATTTTGCACTCCATTTTTAGTTGCAAACTCAATGGGTTATTTGATTTATCCTCCAATTGATTTTAATATACTATTTGATGGTGTTACTACGTACGTGCAGTTAGAAGGTATGGATGAGTGGATAATACTTGATAAAATTTTCCTCCCTGACTTCATTGATATTTGGAAAAAAAACATTCCTGAAGAACTAAAAACTTCAGCACCTGTATTTTTGGAGGCTTTTCCTGAACGTGCCGTCTTACAACTTTGGACTGGCTATTTTGTAGATACTTTACCTGGTTATAACCTCTGGATAAGATCACCTATTAATAGAAACCATTCAGCTTCGTATAAAGTTATTGAAGGTGTTGTTGAAAATGATTGGTGGGCAGGTCCATTATTTACAAATATAGAAATTCTTAAAACAGACATTCCCATTAGCTTTAAAAAAGATCAACCATTTTTGCAAGTCATAATGCTTCCACGAAAAGATTTAGAAAGAAGTAATAGCCTTTCGGTTACAGATATTGAAGATGGTTTGCCAGATCAATACATACAGAGAATGATTGAAACTTCAGATCGTCGTAACACACAAAGACCTGGTTCTTATAGAAGATTTTCAAGCAAAAGAGAAGATAAAAATGAATAATATGAATGATGTAATTTTGGAAATTTTTAATTCAATAGAAAAAGGTGAAAAGCTAAAATTTAAAAAACTGAGTGATACTCAAATACTAGATTCACTTCCTTTTTTTATATCGCATAGAATTGAAGGCATTGCATTTAACACACTTGATTCTTTTTCAGAAATGAGCCGCTTTTATGATGACACTTATTTAAAGCAACTGGAAACTGTAAGGTCGCTTTTATCGGTTTCATTATGTGAAGCTAAGGCTATTTTTCTGCAAGGTTTTTCCCGTTACAGTACGTTGGCTGATTTATATTCTCAGGGTTTGAGAAGTGATATAGACATTTATATTCCTCACAATACAGTAAAGGTCTTTGAAGCAAAAGCGAAAAAATCAAAATTTTTTGAATATGCTTACGATGAAAATTCCTTATTTTTAGCTGATGATGAATCTATAGATAAAACTAAAGAACAGTTTTGGGCAAATAAGGATTATACTCTTACACATGTAGGCCATGTTGAATTATCTGATTCAATCCCCATCACAATAGAAGATGCTTACCTCCCTTATCTACTTAGAAATAATGAATGTTTATTTTTAACAGCCATCGAGATTCATCACTATTATTCTGACCCAAATGATATTAATATTTTGGAAAGTAATAGAGAGCACTGGCCTGAAATGGGTTGTGACAGACTAAACATAACCGCAACTTTATATTTTAACCTTGTGCGTTTATACAATGGAGTTTTAGGTGGTGAAAAAAGAATTAGGCTTTTAATTGATACGGCTTGTGCACTTAAAAACAACCATATAGAAAAAATAGATTTCGATTTACTAAATGTTTTTATTTCTTCATCAAAAGATGCTTACAAATATTATTCTGTTTGTAGGGCTCTATCTATTTATCACCCTTTATTTAGTTCATTGGGTGAGTTATCTTGCGAAAAACATGATGAAGAAACTTGTTATTTGTGGCTTGAAGCTTTCAACCAATCTTTACAATCTTGAGGCGTACATGAGGAAAGTTAATATATTTCTGATCTTTTTTTCATTCACTGCTGAAATTTTTTGCCTACAGCTATTGCTAATATTTATACCATTAGTTGTTTTTTATAGCGGTGGCGGTGAAATTAATTCATCTATATCTCGCTCTGCGGGTTTTATTGGACCTGTTTTGTTTGGATATTATATCGGCAAGCTTACTGATATATTCAACAAAAGAATTTTGGGTGCATCAATAGCATTGACAATAGCTTTAGTTAGCGGTTTTTTTGCGTTAACTTTTAAAAACTTCAATTATAATTCATTGATATTTTATATGATTTTTCTTTCTATTTTTTCATATTTCCTTATCAATATTCGCTCATCTGTCATGCCTATGTTGATTCAAGACTCGTCTTTAAATAAAGCTAATGGTTTTTTTGTAGTTATTGAAAACACAGTCACACTTGTTTCTCCTGGTATATGTTCACTCTTACTTTATTTTGGAAAACCTCAATTTGGTTTTTATCTTACCACGTTTCTTTTTTTTGTTTCTGCCATTGCTTATTTTTTTGGTCTTAGACAAATTGAAAATAACAAGCCTTCCAATTCTAATGATAACTCCATTTTTAAAACATGGGGGATTTTAAAGTCCAACAAGCAACTATTACACCTTTGCTTATTAATTATGGCAAGCAATGCTTTTTTGGCAATCTACACACTTTATTTAATTATTTTTATAAGTAAACACAACATTACAAGTAACATACTTTCTCCTTTTATAATGATTCCATCTGCGTGTTCAGCAATACTAGCTGGCCTATACACAGTGAAATTGCTTCCTCGATACAGTCTTTCTAATTTTTCTATTTTTTGTTCTTTGGCCATATTTTTAGCTGGAGTTTTACCGTTAATTTCTAAAAACTTATTTTCGATTATCCTTTCATCATGTTTAGAGGGTTTTTTTACCTCAAGTTTAGTGATTGCCGTCTGGACATTACGCCAAAGAGTTGTATCTAAAGAAACGTTAGGACAAGTAACTGGTCTAACAAGTGCTCTTTTCAAGCTTTCGATAACAATTACTTTGCCACTAGCAGGTATTTTATCATCGATGTATGGTGAAAGTTCGGCATTATTATTTGGTTCATCATTAATATTAGTCGGAATCATTCCCTTTATCTATAATAGAAGCGATTTTAAAATATATTAGTTCTAAACTATTATGAGGTTTGTATGAAAGATCAAAAATATATGTTGCTGGCACTGAGTTTATCACAAAATGCTTTACCTTCTTGCTTACCTAATCCACCTGTCGGATGTGTAATCGTTCGAAATGGCCATGTCATCGCTACTGGTTATACAAGACAGCCAGGCTCAAATCATGCTGAAATTGATGCAATGTCAAAGTTATCCGGTTCTCTTGAGGATTGTGAAATGTATGTTACCTTGGAACCATGTTCATTTATTGGTCGCACTCCATCTTGTGCATGGGAAATAGTCAATAGAAAAGTTGGACATGTATATGTTTCTATAATTGATCCTCATAACAAAAATGATGGCAAGGGAATCGATATTTTAACCCAAAACGCAATCCCCGTTAATTTAGGCTTATGTGAGCATGAAGTTAAAGAATTTATATCTCCTTATTTATCGTTTTAAATCTTACATTGCGCTTTGAAAATTTTTAACATTCCCTTAATTTACTTCGACTTTTACCCTAATTTTAAACTCTTGACATATTGTACTTTTGGGGTATTTTATTTTTAGCACAAGGAAAGTGCTTATATTGAGGAAAGGAGTTCCTATGAATAATATTTATCCCCCTCCCCTCGCAGAGAATCTACGTATTCATTGCGTCAGCGTCAGACTTAATAACTCAGAGCTAAATACTTTAGATCATGAACGTAAGCAATACGCCAAAGGCGAATGGCTTCGCATGTGCTTCATGAAAAACCAACCTGTTGTTGTTCCTGAGATCAACAGAGCAGCATGGAAAATGTTTGGCGAGATAAATCACAGGCTCAATGACATTGTTAACCACCTGAACGCAAAGCAGTCATGTAACCCACTTACCAAGACTGAACTGTTCGCCGTTAAGCGACAGATCACTGAACTTCGCTCTCACCTCCTTACCGTTGATCTATGGAGTATCCCCTCTGATGAAGGGCATGCAGAAGATCAAACGCGGTAAGAGCTTCGCCGGAGTTGTTCTATACGCTTTAAAGCATGGAACGCACCATAAAACTGACCCGGTGGTCATAGGGGGGAACATGCTGGGAGACTCAGCAGCTGAGTTGATAGCTGAGTTCACTGCTTCGGCTTCATTACACACAGACGTGGCAAAACCGGTGTGGCACAACTCGCTCCGCCTACCCATCGGTGAATCACTCACGACAAAGCAATGGGTTTCATTTGCTGACGACTATATGAATCAAATGGGGTTCAGTGAGACGCACCTGCGCTGCTATGTCATACATGACGACGAAGCAGGTCAGCACATTCATATCATTGCCAGCAGAGTAGACCTCATTGGTGGAAAGCTTTATCTGGGAAGGAATGAAAACTTGATCAGTACACGTCTAATCCATGAACTTGAAAAAGATTATTGCCTGACAAGAACTAAAGGCCCCTCTCCTTCGCATAGCTCTTCCCCTACCAGAATGCGCAAGAAGCTGTCTCGCAACGAGGAACAGAAAGAGAAACGCGAAGGTCAGCCAACGTCCAAGACGTTCCTGCAGAACACAATAGATACACTCCTCAGTACTCACAATGACATTCAGAGCTTCGTTGAAGCACTTCGCGAGCACGGCATAACGCCCTTACCAAACATTTCCTCCACGGGTCGTATGAATGGTTTCTCCTTCGAATACTCAGGTATAGCTTTCAAAGCTTCGCAACTCGGTAAAGGGTATTCGTGGGCAACACTGCAAGAGAAGCTTCGCTACGAATCTGAACGTGACAATCCCATACTGTTTGCTTTGAAAGTTTCGGCTATGGGAGATAATGAGACGAGTGATTCAGATATAGAAGCTACTAAGGTAGCTATTACACTGCCATTACCAGCTGCTTTAGAATCCGAACTTACGCCTCCTCCTGTGTATGAACATAGAGTTGAAGCGCCAGAGACAACTGAAGCGCAGACATTGCTCGACATGACGCGTATGCCAAGCGAGCAAAACAGAAGCGCTGACTTCTTCATGACAAGGGTATTGGAGTGGCTCTTGTGTATCCCTTACCTGGCCGCTTTCACAGACCTGCTCAAAAAGGCAGGTAAGACGTTTCTCCACCAAAAATCCTCATTTTCGACAATTCATACAGTCCTCTCAGCTGAGCCTGAGTTATCTGCGTCACCTGGCAGCAGCGAAATACTGACTGAACGCACAGCAGTGCCCTTTCGATAACCTCCTGCCTCAACACAATTTTCAAGCCTAAGTCCTTATTTAAACAAATAATTGATCGTTTTTACAGATCGATAAACCATATATGATAGTCATTAACTATCAAAATAGGATCATCGATCGGTACAAGTGATTTGCTTAAGTTTTGAACTCGTTCAAAAATGCGAAGTAAAAGCAGTTACCAATCAGCTAGTTATGAATCACATAACGTCAAAGGTATATAAAATGGACACAGCGGCTTTGAATGGTCAGAAAGTACGTAAACCTTCTTTCTTTCGTTCTATCAGATTCTGGATTGTTGTACTGGTGATTGTGTGGATCCTGACTGATTCAAATCCAAAAGACACTGCAGGGTTCCTTTTCATGTGGACTTTACCCGCTTTCTTTTTACTACTCACAGCATACGTGTCATACACGCATAAAAGAGCAAACGCGTCGACTATCGACCTGCTGAACGTGAATAACAACGGTCTGTGGAGCCATGAGTTCCAGGACAGCAAAATGACCATTGATACGAATCGTGAGTTGCTAACTCTCGAAGCAGGTAAGCGCAAGAAAGCTTACAAGTTCAGTGACGTTAAGGGCTGGCGGTATAACTTAGCCGTTGGAGGTGAAATCGTAGCTTTTGATTTAGTTGGTATGGCAGGAGCGAAGGGTCACAACAACCTTACCCGCCTTAAAAACTTCGAAAACTCAGGGTTCTTTATCCAGGTTAGAGACATTGAATGCCCGGAGTGGCAGATCAAATTTCACCCCCGTAAAGGCCGCTTCCACCATGAACGCGGGATCCGCGATACAGAAATTCAGTTGAAGCAGTGGTGTGAAATTTTTGACCAGACACTCAACAAAACCACAGCAACACAATAATTATCAATATCAAATAAGGGATTAAGAAATGAATAAACTTTCAACAGTTGCAGTACTGTCCTTGGCGGCTTTACTTACAGGCTGCGATAGCGAACCCTCGTCTTCAGAGATCCAAAAGGCTATGCAGGAAAACATTGACCACACAAACCAGCAAGCCAGACAGCGGTTCGGTGAAAACAGCAAAGACATGCTCACGACTCTGAACAAAGCTGAAAAGGTTTCCTGCAAAGAGTCAGAGGCAAAAGGTACATACCTCTGCAAAGTAGATACTGATATAACGCTACCTTTTATGGGTGAAAAGCAAACCGTAGCTGAATTCAAATTTACAAAAGTTGCAGATGGATGGAAGGTAACTCCCTAAATCCGTTTAAAAACAAATGATAAAACGAAAAATTCATTTTTCCACTAAAGCCATTATTTAAAAATATTGTGCACATAATTGCCAAAAAGCCACTCTAATCATATCATCACATTCATGTGAATTGAGCCATTCCTATCCAGCAGCTTACTGATAAATTATGAATAATCTTTCCCTCTTAATGAGTAGGGATATTATTAGACCAAATTTTACAGTAAGCTATGAAGCTACAATTAGATTATGTAAAAAGTGAGTGATATGGACATTTTCGTTAGCGTAGGAACTGTATCAAACAAGGCGCAAGAAGCTTTGGTTGAGGCTATTGAAAAAAGGTTGAAAAGTGAAGGGTTAAATCCCTTAACTTTGGGAAGGAATTATTTTAGCTCAGATGCTCCTTTAAAAGCTATAACCGATTTAATGAAAAAATGCCATGGTACGGTTGTAATAGCACTTGAACGAACTTATTTCCCTTCAGGGGTTGAACGACGAGGCGGAAATAAAGAAGCATCAATAACCAATACGATGATTACCACGCCATGGAATCATATTGAGGCAGCTCTTTCGTATAGCCAAGGCTTACCACTATTAGTCATTGTAGCTAATGGCGTTAGAACAGAAGGGTTACTTGAACCAGGGCATGACTGGTTCGTACAGCGCATCGATCCAAAAGCTAATGCCCTACAATCACCTGAGTTTAATGGAATACTCGCAGACTGGAAGTTGAAATTGAGCAATGTCAAAAGCTCTCCCCCTGCCCCTTACGAACTTGAGAAAATGTCAATTGGGGAAATAATATTTGCTTTAAAACCAAAAGTCTTATGGGGAATAATAGGGGGGGTTATAACAATTATTGTTGGGAGCTTTACTCTAGGTGCAAAACTCATAGGTTAAACTTCGTGGATACGGACGTTAAAAAAGTCGAGATTTAGAAAACCTCGACTTTTTTGAAATTATCATAAGTTAAGCCTATTAACAATAAAATCAAAGAGGATAAACGTCAGTAACCTCTAAATTCATGTAACTTCGTTGATAATAGATCATTTTTGCTAATAAAATCTTTCAGAAAATTTTCTGTTATTATCTCCTGAGAACCATCTTTATATTTGGTTGCCAAAATTTGATGATCTGAATCGTCTGTTAATCCTTCTTGATCGGTTATAGCAAAACTATGTATTATTCTATTGCGTAAATTAACCACATCTTCAAAAAGATCAGCTACCGCAGTATCTGATGATTTGGTAATTGTCTCCTTTATAGCAGGGGCCAGCTGACCAGAGGTTTTATCAATCAATGAGTGCCAAGTATATTTACCTTGTGAATCTTCCTTTAAAATATTCTCTATTACAAATGCATTATTTGAGTTAAAAACATAGATAGCGGTACCTAAAAGCTCTCTGTACTTCTTTGATGGCATAGCTTGATGAGATTAGTCCTCATACATAAAATTTTCCTTATATTGATTTAAATATTTTTATATGACACCATATAACATTAGCAGATAATTTTATTTTAGCATAATCAAAAACGTTTATCCTAAACTTAAATTTTGAGTTTATAACCGCCATGATGAGTCTTAAACGTTATAAATATCTTATATCCTTCTTCGCTTACGCTTTGAACTTATAGCAACCATGTTACCTAAAAGTATTGCCTTCTCATACTTGACTCTTTCCTCACGATAAACGGCCTCAGCTTCTTCCTCATTATCAATGGCATAATGAATCATAAAGCGAAAGAAAAACGTGATCTCATGTTCATAGCCAAGGTGCTGAATGATTCTTGGAGAACTCGATTTTAGAGCGTTTGAAAGCATAGATATGATCGTAAAACGATCTGCAAGGTCTGTTTTAGCTTGTGGAAGGTAGTACTTAATGTAGTAGCCGACACAGAATAGCCAGATATATCTAATTATCTTGTCCTGAGCAAAACCTGATTTTTTTAATCTCTCAATGAACATTTGCAAAAGCAAAAGTAACTTTTCTTCCCTTGAAAGAGCGTCTGTATTTTTCATAGATTGCGTCCTTGCAAAATTGATCAACCACCCCCTGGTTGTATATACAAGATAACATATAATTTAAATTGCGCAATATCTGCGCAACTAAATATTTAATCAGCATTCGTTTCCCTGTCTATCTTGGGCAAGCCATTATTAAGTTGTTCAAAACTGAGTCCGTGATTAATAGCATTAAACTGCCATACAACAAACCTCTCTTCCAGACTCCTGAGCTCTTCTGCCAGTACTTTATTTTTGAATTCGAGATTACTGATACGCTGTGAGGCCATTTTTAAATTAGCTGGCCGTTTTTCTTCATCGTTTCCAGACTTAATATTTTTCTTCTTAATATTGAAAGCCATGACAATATCTTTGTGAAGCCCCAGTGACTGACGGGTTGGTCGCTTACCAATCAGAGGTTCAAGCCTGTCACAAAGATATTCCCATGAAAGCTTACCTGACTTCTCACTGTCCCAACCTGCTATTGTGTTTTTAATTATGCTGATATCTTTATTATCTAGATGTTTAGCCATATGACTCTCCTTTTAATTATGATTTATCCTTTCATTTCCAATCAGTTCATTTCTGCTCGCGCCTGTGAGATTTTTCATATGTGTAAAATCATCACCCTCCAGTCTTACCAGCGCCCCGTCCTCAAGATTTTTGCTTTTGAGTAACGCTATCAAATCCAGAAGTCTTGCTTGAGTTTTTTCGTGATAGGCCGCCCACTTGTCAGCCCCGTATTCCTCTTCCATATCAACCTTTGCCTTTTCAAGAAGCTGCTCTGTGTAGGCCGCAGTAGCTTCCAGCCTGCCTAGCGAGGCTTTGTCCCCTTTCACGCACACATGATTGCTGCAATTGATACAGTCCCTGAACTTCGTACACGGAGAGATTACGTAGTCATGAGTGCAGTAGCCAAACTCTGTCACGTGAATGGCTGCGTGGCCTGTATCTTTGACATCAATACGCCATGAAGGGTTTGCTATAGCTCTTGGGGTGGTGTTTTCTGGTTTAATGCCAATATTCTGCACACCACGCTTAACTGACTCCTGGACCTTCTCTTCCTGGCTGACGTGGTTATAGGTCCTGTTTTGTGTCTCCCTCACTCGTCCTGACCACTTGGCTAGTTCAAAATCTCCAAGCCCACCACGTTGTGCAATCGTATTAAGTAAGTGTCTTGCCTGATGACTTCTGAGTGAAAGGTTATTCCCCTTTGACCCTTTGTAGCCGTGCCTGTCAAAAATCGTAGAAATGGAGTGCGTCCTGCGATACTCAGTGCTTCCCAGATTGGCGCTGACCAGATTAGCGGTTGGTCTGAAAAGAGATCTTTGCGTCGTTAAACTTGCACTGAGCTGATACCGGAGCAGAAGACATAGTGCGTTGCTGTATCGTACGTTCTTTTCTTTGTCGTACCAGGGGAAGTCTGGGTAAAGCTCACGGCCCTCACCAGAAATCTCAATCTCCCTGGCATATGTCCGGGCGTTTTCTGAAAGAGTCCTCAGCCTCCTGATAGCTATCTCAGCAACCGGGACCATGACTTCTGGAATCCACTTCACATTTCCACCAAAGCCTTTTTCGGAATAGAATCTCAGACCATACCTCAGCTTTCCTTCCCTGTCCGCCTCACGGATTTCACAATCCGCAGGGAGCGTCAGGATTTCAGTTACTCTGGAAGGCGCACACATAAGCAACGCAAAGACAGAGCTTATGAACACGTCCATTTCTGAAAGCTGATCGTCTGGTAGTGCGAAGATTTCAGCGATGGCATTCAATGACTCTTCGTCAGGTAACTTTGCCTCACGGGCCTCTTGTGCAGTTTTAGTGAGCCTGTGGCTTGCTTCCGGCGCTTTAAGCGGGCTCTTCCAGAGAAGTGACTGCGTGATCAGGAATTCTTTTTCTCTGAGAAATGAAACCAGTCCTTCCAGTACTTTGCCGCAGGCGTGCGCTACTGCTTTGGTGTATGTGCTTTTTAAGGTGACAACGCACTGGTCCAGAACTATGAGGTTAACGTACTGAATATGACTCCGCCCATTGACCTGCAATAGGGCGGCCTCAATTGTTCTGAAAACGATATTCAGACGCTGATTGATTTTCTTGCCCCCATTCATGTAGTGGTAAAGGACATAGCTTTTAGCGAACTCAATAAAATTCTTGTCTAATGGCTCATTTACAATAACAGAACTTTTTTTAACGCCTTTGACAGGGGTTTTAGTGAAGAGGAAAACTTTTGGCCAGTTAACCTTCTCCCATCTCACAAGGTCGTTTTTATTGAGAGTGAACCGACAGTAGCTCACAAAATCATCTATTTTCTGCGCGCAATATTTTTCCCTGCGCGTTTCGAGTACTCTAAATTTATCATTTTTGATATTATCCATTTGACACCTCCGGGTTTGATTTAATTTCTTTGCACTTATTTATCACCTCTGATACTGCAGTAATTGTTCTGTCCAGTATTTGTGTAGTCATAGGATCAGCCACTATGCACTGAATCCTGTTACGCTCATCGAGTAAATATTCGAGTAATTTTTCATGCGGCCCTTCAACAAAAGGTCTGAAATGCATGCAGGTGTAACAGGGGATGGGCACACATGCTGTGCAGGATTTGCAACTGGCGCATTGTCCTGTTTTTTCACCAGTATTATTCCTGATACTGCCACCGGGATATTTATCCTCACTCTTGTTAATCAGCATTCCCTGAAACATCTTTGAGTAGTAGCCAAGTTCAGCGGAAACGGCATCTTCGATTTTATTCAAACTATCTGGACCTGACTGAACATAAACGCCTGTATACATTAAAGTAGAATGATCAAGTAATTCACCTATGACGACTTCACCATACCCCTCTCTTGCGAGCCGGGTACCTAACGTATAGCGAAACCGCCTGGCATTCATATTTATTACTTCACCCGTCCTTTCCGAGATCACGTTCTCTGTTGTAGCTATTTTTTTGAGCGTTTGAGTACACTTTATTGCATAGGCATGAAGTCTGTCTGAAGAAAGAATCTCATGTAAATTCTCACAATCAACAATCGCTTCAAGCCTTTCCTGACAGACAAACAATGGTAATTCAAACATTTCTTTCTCAGAGAGTTTTCTGCCGAGCTGCTTTCTAAAAGCCTCAGAGACAATACGCGTCTGCTTTTTAAATATATCGAATAGTTCATGTGTGATCCTGAATCGCCTGAATGAGGCTCTATACTTTTCACCTTGTTTTATTCTGGGGATATTTATATAGCATTCGTTTTTAGTTCTTTCGTTTATGATATCTTTCGTTTTTATCTGTGTGATTTGTAAACTTCTTCTTCCCGTATGAATGGTAATTAAGGCCATTGCCAGATCAGAATAGGATATCGTACCCTTCTGGTATGCACGTGAGACAGCATCGTAAAAGTTATCAAATTCCATGTCTGTCCAAGGGCCCTGATAAGGGTCTCGTCTTTTAACAACCTCCCCCTTTTTGTTGTCTTTTATCGTCCAATTATCAACGAGGTCTACACAATTTTTGGTAATCCCCTCAAAACCTAGTTCATACCATTTTTTGATTAGGATCCTGATGCAAATGAGATCCTGATTAGAGAACTTATCACTTGATTTTGTTGTTAGCATTACAGCTTCGTCAATTGAATCAAAGCTCATAAACGAAATGAATTTCATGAAAACCCTGTTAATTTGCTTAACAGAACCGGGGCTGATTTCTTCTGCGAAATATTTCAGTGTATTCACATAACCGAACTGGAGGTTATCTGACAACCTTTTAGTTACCTCACCCACATTCAATTTTATATTTCTACTTAACTCCCAGAATTCGTCATCCAATCCAAATGTGTAACTTTCATTTTTTGCATGAAAGATATCTCGATGCGCGTTCAGAAAATTTAATTTATTCATAAGACACCCCACTGCGCTTTTGGAAAATAACTTTCTGAACTGCTAAGGCTGCTTCCTCTGATTTTGAAACGATAAACCGTCTGTTGTAGGTTTGTGCTGTTCCAGAACCCGGCTCCCAACCCATATGGTTGGAACGCATTTTTTCTTGCATCTCTTCACTCACACACTCGGTACTTTCATCCATCAGTTTCGAAAATAAATAGTTCCAGGTATGTCTGAACTTATGTCCAGTCAACTGGCTTAAACCTGAGTCAATGCCTCTGAGTCTGTAAATTATTTTATGGTATGAAGGAACAGACAAAGGATCGCCGCGTGTCTCTCCTTCTTTGTGCGTAATAAAAAGGTATCCATGCTTTTTCTTTCTGATGTTGGCTTTTCTTTCCCCTGTAATATAAGAATGGAGAAGTCTGGTAAGTTCGTCAGACATGGGTAAATTTCTTTCAAGCGTTTTTACGAGAGGCTGATTGACTCTTGTGTCCTCAATACTGTCAGCCCTCCTTCTTATGAAAAGCATTTGCGCTGCAAAATCAATATCTTCTACTCTCAGGTTCAATAACTCGCCACATCTTATTCCTAGCGAATGTAATATCATGACTATAAGCTGATTTCTCAGGCGAACTTTTTTGTCGAATGGATTGAATTCACATTGAGGATCAATAACAGAACGAAGGATATCCAGATCTTCTTCTTCAATTGTTTTATAGACATTGCCTTCAGAATTCCTGTATTTTATCTTCGGCCTTCTGGCTTTTATTTTTTTCACAAAGTAGGAGATTTTCCTGTAGCCATCATCTATATTCTTGATAGTTAGCTGACACAACCATTCGAGATATTTTGCTATTGTCGTAAGCCGTATGTACTTTGTCGCACTGCATACCCCAGGATGATAATCTTTGATATTAATCACTTTCGCAGTTCTCATCCTCTTCCCGACAAAATCCCGCAGAAGATCAATTTCGTTGTTATCCAGGAATCTTGCAGTTTGAATTCGCTCTTCAATGTCTATGTTGCGTATAAAAAGAAACCGATAAAAAAGTGCGATACACCCTGCCTGAGTCTCAATTGTTTTTATCGATTCACTACTGTTTCTCAGTTGTGTAGTAATAAATAAACATGGATAAAATACCGGAATACCTGTTTTCTTATTTTTTATAATGCAATAGCGCTCACCATTTTTCATTTTAAATGTTTTAATACCAAATCTTTCCATAAACTCTCCTTTTTTTCAGTTAAATTCTTTGCAAAACAGGTATAGGTTAAATATTCAAAAACAATGACCTACAATAATTTTGCAAGAATATTTTATTAATATACCGTTTAATAACTGTCAATAAAGGATGGTACTAAATATTCTTTCCAAATGTTAATAAGGTATATATTAGGATTTTTCTATTTACCTGATACCTTAAAAACACTCTGCGTAGCTTGATATAACTGACTTCGCATTATTACCGTAAAGAATTTTGCAAATTTTATCTTATTTTGACGCTTAATTCTTTCCATTTTTTATCGACAACTTTCACAGCATTCACTTTAAATAACACAACATTTTAATTAGTCAATAGTTGCTTTAATTTTAAAAAATGCTTATATATAAATAAAACTAAGGAGAGCCTATGATCGATATTAAAAACAACATAGACATTATGTGGGTTTACTTCCCTGAACATGAAAGTGAATTATTGCAGGAATTAAATGAATTATCTTCTTTCCAGTTTTACGAATGTTATTTATTGGAGTTATCAGCTAGGGAGTTCCTTGATTTTTTCCAATATTTATTAAACTACAAAATCGATAACAATCTTGATGATAAACATTCAATATCTCAGCTCATCAGCTATGGCTTTGGTCCGAAAACTACACTCGACGAAGAGCTACAATTCGAGAATTTTCAGTCTATCAAATCACGTGTTGCCGATCTTAGAAACGAACATTTAACTCAAAGAATTAAAAAAGAGCAGAAAGTATTGGGTTCGAAGATTGAACCACTATCAGAAACCATAAAAAAGCAAGACAGATTGTAATTCATATACATGAAGGGCCATGTATCATATGCATGGCCCCATGCCTATCACTGCTAAATTAACCCTATAAAAATAAAATTTATTTAAAACAATCTTACAACTTAAAATTTTTGAATTCATGTTCAGATTTAAACAAAAGGATTATTTTGGCCAGGTTCTCAACATCTGTTTTCTGCTTTAATAAAGACATCCATATTGAAAAGACTGCGTACTGTAATTTAAACTCAAATTCAAAAATAGTAGATACTGCACCGTTTATATTTCCTGAGAGATATTCGCCTAACCAGAAAGCAATGCTTTTAGAAAATTCATCATTGCACATGCCTGTAACTGCATCATAATCAAATCTTCCATCAAATGATCTTTTGTTCATATGCGCGAAATATTTATTAGTACTAATAAAATCGTCCAGCTTCATATCAAAGCCCTCTTAAATAGAGTTGTTTCGTGATTTGGAAATTAACACCTCAATCCATTGATCAATCTCACTCTCAATAAACGCCACCGCACGAGAGCCAATCTTGACAGGTTGAGGAAACTGCTTTTGATTGATCAACTCGTAGATCCAGGAACGGCTAAAACCAGTCCTCTCAATCACAGCAGGTAAACGGATTAGTTTCGTATTTTGTGTTTTCATGTTGCTCTCCTCGGTGCGGTTTCGACGAGAGCAAATGTAAGGGAGATATGAACATGAAGGTTAGTGCGACTCAAGACAACAGAATCGCTGAAGGATAGGTCAGTTAGAATCCGAGAGTTTCATGACCTCCGAAACTCTCATGTTTTTTAGGTGGGGGTTTCGATTTATGAAGAAGTTGAACTGCCTAATGAAATCTATGGTTGCAGCTTTCATCGCAAGGGGTCTGTCTGCGTCCTTGATATGGTAATTGAGGCGGATAACTGTCTCATCGTCTTCATCTGTGTACAGCAGTCTCGACAGCCTGTCGTCTGAAACGCGCAGGTCATACACCTTTGCCCATAGAAGCACGTCGAGCATTGCTACGAGACGATAAGAGATAACCTTCTTAATTGTGCCGTAGCCGAAGCGCACAGCTCCTGACTCGTCAACTTCAATCCCCTTCACGCGTCTCCATTGCGGAAGAGCTGATTTGATAGACTCTGCAATTTCATCGTCTGTACCACTGGCAAGGTCGATTTCTAAAAGGACGGTGCTTTCACATATCGCTGACATAACCGTAGATACATATGCTTCATGGTGGGGAAGGTTTACGCAGTACTCGTCACTACCTTGCTCCCAGGAGAACAGATTGACCCGGAGACCAGTTACACTAAGTTGAGCAAGGCGGCTTATGTCTGTAATGAAGATATGCGGTGGGCTTTGAAGAGTTTGATAATCTTGCATGTAGTTAAGCTGTTCGGGCTCGAAGAGGAAAGGCTTCCCATTGAAGATCTGTCTCATGTATCCACCAAGACCGACCTTTTCCTCTTCAGTCGGCCATGGCTTAAAAAGAAGGGCTCTTGCCCATAACTCGTGGTAAAGCGCATTGAGCGTTGTATCTTCAAAACTTTTATAGTTTTCTATGTTCAGCCAAGCTTTAACTGCTCTTGTATCCTCAGCAGACCAATTTTTCATAATTTTCCTATTTGGTAATAAAGGTCGACTCACGATTAATGCCTATACTTATTAATAACCTGTCTGCTGAGAATTCATATGAATATTTTCATAAGTTCGTTGATATCGGGTTTTGAAGATAAAAGAAAAGCTGTCAAGGATGCCGTTTGTGTTCTTGGGCATAAACCACTTATGGCAGAGGATTTTGGGGCTAGAGCAAATTCGCCACAAATCACTTGTCTTAACGGTGTTCGTGAATCTGACGCTGTAATTTTGATTTTAGGCTCTCGATATGGAGCGATACAACAGTCAGGCCTATCAGCAACCCACGAGGAAGTCATCGAAGCTCGTAATACCAAGCCCTTGATTATCTTCATTGAAAGTGAAATCAGCGAAGCGGAACCTGAACAGGATAAACTGATAAAGGAAGTAAGTACTTGGGAAAAAGGCCTTTTTAGAGGGGAATTTTCTTCAGATGAAGATCTAAAAGCTAAAGCTCTTAAAGCAATTCATGACCTTGTACTTGCCCGTGCAGTAGCACCTCTTGATCCTGTGGGCCTTAAAACTAGAGCAGTTGAGAATCTGCCGCGCAGTAACCAAACTTTTTCACCAAGCGCAATCAATCTAGATATCTCAATTGCTGCCGGCCCTGATTCAACCATTATCCGTCCTGCTCAAATGGACTCTAAAGAGCTTGAGGATAAGTTATCAAAAGAAGCTCTTTTCGGCAGGCATGCTATCTTCGACAAGCAATTTGGCACAAATGTATCGCTTGAAAATGGAGCGCTGTGTATATGTCAGACGCTAAACCGGGATCTTAAGAATCTTGTAAAGCTTCATTCTAATGGCGATCTACTGATCTCATTACCTTTGGCTTCACCTTCAGGAGGCCTTCCCGCCATCATCGAAGAACAGGTAACTGAGCAGCTCTCAAAAGCTTTAGATTATGCTTTATGGATCTACTCTGACATCGATCCTACACAACGATTAACTCATCTCGTGCCTGCGCTAAGCATATCAGGTGGCTCCTCAGCCTCATGGAAAACTCAGGCTGAGTACCTGGCTAGTCCCAATACTATGTATTCATCATTCTCTATGGGACAAGATAAAGCTCCGGTCTTCTTGAACCCAGCTCATGTTGGAAGACAGGCATTTACCTTAGATAAGCTTTTATATGTCGAAGATTTCATAGCCCTCTTACGTCGACAATGGAAAAGTAAGTAATTTTCATAAGCACATTTTTTAGGCATATGCATAGGCATATTTAACATATATATCAGTTTTAAATACCTTTAAATTCATAATTTTAGTTTAACTTTTCAAATCCTCTCGTGCCGACCAAATTCCCTGAAAAGCAGCCTTAAAGGCTGCTTTTTTCGTTTCTGTCATCAAACCTTCACTTTCCTCGCACCTTCCGCAATCCGTTCTATACTTAACTGCG
>Ga0157370_10000803_pt1 | contig 39592 bp, 38 predicted proteins | sample C35metaG_FD_113463 | JGI IMG/M metagenome (GOLD analysis project Ga0157370, IMG submission 113463) | Corn rhizosphere microbial communities from Kellogg Biological Station, Michigan, USA - C3-5 metaG | ecosystem: Host-associated > Plants > Roots > Rhizosphere > Soil | place: USA: Michigan... | reverse complement strand
GTCGTTCGCCTTGGCTTCCAGGCTCTGCGACGCCATCACCATCGCTGATACGGGCGGTAGGTCGCTCAACGACAAGGTGCTATGCGCCAGCTTGTCGATGTCCTGAACCTTGAGTGTGTTGAACAGCGTGTAGCCGCTTGCCTTGAACGTCCGGCCAAAGGCCGTGAGAGCCGGAAAAACGGTGTGACAGGCCTCGCAAGCCAATCCCGTCTGCCGCGCATAGCTAGGAACAGCGTTAGCAGACTTGGGAATTGTCAGCGCGAACAACGCGAATGCCAAAATAGCTGCACGAAATGCAAATCCACGCGTCCAATGGTCACTCATACCGGCCCCCCGACGTTGCTCAACAACGAAGCGTCGTCAATCTCCCCTGAATCAGGCCTTCTTCACCCAGAACCGGCACCACCCGGCGGGATCGATCGGGCCTGCTACGAGCTTGCATGCCGAAGGCGGCTGAAAGAGCGAGCAACCATCGCAGCGCTTTCCGTCCTTCGGCGTCGGCTGATATCCGGCCGCCTTCTGCGTCATGTTCCCGGCATCGGCGCGTTGCGGAGTGAGCGTCTCGGCAGCGAGGATTGCCGCGCCGCCCATAGCGGCTCCAGCGCCCCGCAACAATCCGCGTCGCGAAATGGCCACGTCTTGGCCGCTCGGAAGTTTGTCCTCCGACTCACGTCTATCTACAGGCATTGCTGATTCCCTGCTCCAGCGCTTTCAAGCCTACAATGTCTCTCGCGCGCGCGCAAAGTGCATTGATTGATGTCAATCCGGCCCATCTTTGTCGCCCTTGCCCAGCTGCGAACGCGACAAAGTTGATTTCGCTCAAGTTCGCAATCTAGAGAAAAGTCATCATTCATTGGAATAAGTGAAAGGGCCGGCCCATGACTCTCGCATTCCCAACTGGACAGCCGCCAAGACCCGAGCATTTTGATGTGCTGATCGTCGGCGCAGGGATCTCCGGCATCGGTGGGGCATACCATCTGACGAAGCAATGCAAAGGCCACAGTTTCGTCGTGTTGGAAGGACTGGAGAGTTTCGGCGGCACCTGGCTCATGCACCGGTATCCGGGCATCCGTTCCGACAGCGATCTCTACACCTTCGGTTATCGGTTCAAGCCCTGGATCGGCCCGCCCGTCGCATCGGCGGACGAGATCCTGAAATATCTTGGCGACGTGATCGACGAAAACGACTTGGCACCCCACATCCGCTATCGCCACAAAATCCATTCGGCGACCTGGTCGAGCAAAGACGCGCGCTGGACAGTCGAGGGTACGCGTGGCGAAGACGACACGCCCTTTCGCATCACCGCCAATTTCCTCTGGATGTGCCAGGGATACTACCGGCATTCTGAAGGGTATACGCCGCCCTGGAAGGACATGAATCTCTTCAAGGGCGAGATCGTTCACCCGCAGACCTGGCCGACTGACCTCGACTACAAGAACAAGAAGATCATCGTTGTCGGATCTGGCGCCACCACGGCGACTGTCGTGCCGGCGATCGCAAGCGATTGCTCACATGTCACAGTTTTGCAGCGCTCGCCGACCTACTTCATCCCGGCACGCAATGAGAACGTGTTGGTCAATCAATTGCGCCGTCTCGGCATCAAGGAAGAGTGGATTCACGAGATCGCAAGGCGACAAATCCTGCACGATCAGGAGGAATTCACGCAACGCGCGCTCAAGGAACCGGAAACGGTGAAGCAAGAGTTGCTTGCCGGCGTGCGCGCCTATCTTGGTCCAGACTTCGACATCGCCACGCATTTCACGCCGACCTATCGGCCGTGGCGCCAGCGCATAGCTTTTGTGCCTGACGGCGATTTGTTCAAAGGAATCGCGAGTGGCAAGGCCGATGTCGTCACGGGCGAGATCGATCGCTTCACGGAGAAGGGCATTCTCCTGCAATCGGGTGAGGAGCTGGAAGCCGATATCATCGTTACCGCAACGGGGTTCAATCTCAGTGTGCTGGGCGACATCGTCTTCATGATCGATGGCAAGCCGCTCGATTTCTCAAAGACCGTCACCTACCGCGGCATGATGTTCACTGGCATTCCCAACATGGTGTGGATTTTCGGCTACTTTCGCGCCAGCTGGACGCTGCGCGTGGATTTGGTCGCTGATTTCGTGTGTCGTCTCCTCAATCACATGAAAACGAAAGGCGCTACGAAGGTCGAAGTCGCGCTGCGGCGGGAAGACAAGGACATGTCGCTGCTGTCATGGATCGATACGGAGAATTTCAATCCGGGTTATCTCTTGCGGAGCCTCCACTTGCTGCCCAGGCGCGGTACCAAGTCCGAATGGCAACACAGCCAGGACTATTGGCGGGAAAAGGATGAGATTCCGGCCATCGACCTCGACGATGCAGCATTCGTTTATGACCGTGGCGTCGCAGCACCGGCATACCAGTCGGATGTAATGATCGACTAACGAGCTGACGCTTAAAGATGTGGAGGCGTCTGACATGACCATCACCGGCGGAGAGTTGTTGGCGAGATGCCTCGCGCGCGAAGGCGTGAAATTCGTGTTCGGCCTCCCGTCGCCCGAGGTTGATCCGTTCTTGGCTGCACTCGAAGACAACGGCATGCGTTTCGTGCCCATCCGGCACGAAGCCGCCGCCGCCTTCATGGCGGAAGGTTTGTACAAGTCGACGGGTCAGGTCGCGGCCACCGTCACCAACCCGGGACCCGGTACCGCGAATCTGCTTCCCGGCGCGATCAACGCGCGGCACGAAGGCGTGCCACTCGTGGCGATTACGGCGCAGCATCGCCTCGACGTCGTCTACCCCTCCCCGCCGAGCACCTTCCAGGGTCAGGATCAGCTCGATGTCTTTCGGCCCGCCGTGAAATGGGGCGCGCCGATCTTCTCCTGGCAGCGCATTCCCGAAGTGACGCGCATGGCGTTTCGTGAGATGTGGTGCGGTCGTCCCGGTCCGGTGCAACTCGAGGTTCCGATGCCCGTGATGTACGCGGAAGGCGACGAGTCTTTGGCTACAGTTCTTGAGCCCCTCGCCTATCGTTCCAGGGGGCCGCAAGCGAGCGCAGCTCAGATCGTGGAAGCGGCGAAGCTTTTGCGCGAAGCGAGACGGCCGCTCCTCGTGATCGGTTCTGGCGTAGACCGCGCCAACGCAGGTGAAGCGGTACTCGCGCTTGCTGCCAAACTGGGCTGCGCGGTGATTACCAGCATGGCGGGCCGGTCCGCAGTTCCGCAAGATCACGCACATCATCTTTATGGCTACGGCGCCGGCGCGGACGAAGCGCGTTGCGAAGCCGATGTCATCTTGGCGCTGGGGACCCGGCTTGGAAATCTCGATACGCCCTTCGACAAATACTGGGGCGACAGCAGCGCGCAAAAGCTGTTTCAAGTCGACCTGGATCCGCGAAGTCTCGGCGTGTCCCGCCCCCTCGCGCTCGGCATTGTTTCGGAGCTTGGACTTTTTGTGCGCGGACTGCTCGCCGAGCTCGCAGCCTATCCCACCCGGGTGAACGCCGCCGACGACCTAGCACGTTATCGCGAGAAGGAACGTTCCTGGCGTGAACGAAGCTTTTCGACTCTAAGTTCGTACAACGGACCAGGCCTGCATCCTGGCGTCGTGATGGAAGCGATTGGTCGCACATTCGGACGCGAGGCGATATATGTCGCCGATGGCGGCTTCACGAGCCTCTGGGCGCACTTCATGCTGCCGCCGACCCGCGCCCGTTCTTATCTCAACATTCTAGAACTCGGAATGCTCGGCGTTGGCATTCCGGCGTCAATCGGGGCGAAACTGGGTAATCCCGAACGAGAAGTCGTCTGTGTCTCAGGAGACGGCGCCGCAGGTTTTCACTGCATGGAGCTGCAGTCGGCTGCCCGCGAAGGAGCGAACGTCACGGTCGTGGTTTTCTCCGAAGGCTCTTGGACGATGGAGGTTCCGAACGAACAGATGCGCTACGGGCGAACCTTCGGCACCGAAATGGGTCCGATCCGATGGGACAAGATTGCCGAAGGCGTCGGCTGTTCGGGACTTTTTGTGGAGACGATGGCCGACCTCGAACCTGCATTGAACGAAGCGAGATCGGCCACGCGCGCGCGGCCAGCGCTGATCTGCGTGCGCACCGACAGGACGGCCAATATGTCCATACCCCCGTCGGTCGGTCAGCGCTTCGGCGAAGTCTACAACGGTCCCGTCGCCTGACGCTTTGGAATTATCTCAATTTCCGAAGTCCCACCCTTCGCCTTCGGCGTAGCGCGACAGGACGTTTCGCGCGATCAGGATGCGATGGACTTCATCGGGTCCATCGGCGATGCGCAGCGTTCTGGCGCCCAGGTACATGCCGGCCAGCGGGGTATCGCCCGATACGCCCGCCGCGCCCCAAACCTGGATCGCGCGGTCGACAACGCGCTGATAGGCCGCCGGTACGAATATCTTGATCGCCGAGATATCGGTCCGAGGATCACCACCGCCTTCCATCATCTCCGCGCAACGGATAGTCATCAGCCGCGCTGCCTGAATGTCGATGTAGGAGTCGGCGATAAAGCCCTGAATAAACTGCTTGCTCGCAAGCACGCCGCCATGGACTTCCCGCATCGCGGCACGTTGGACCATCAGGTCAAAGGCGCGCCACATCTGTCCAATCGAATTCATGCAGTGGAACACGCGACCCGCGCCAAGGCGGTCTTGCGCCGCCTTGTGCCCCGAACCAGCTTCGCCGAGCGCATTGGCCTCAGGGACCCTCACATTGTCATAGACGATCTCGCAGTGATCGCTCGGCTGGCCCCATACTTCGACCCCGCGAACGATGCGAACGCCGGGCGTCTTTGTGGGAACGATGATCTGGGTCATGCGTCCGGTGTCACGACCGGCACCTTCGGTGCGGCACATGACGATGAGAAAGTCGGCGCGAAAGCCATTCGACGTGAACCACTTGTGCCCGTTGATCACCCATTCGCCCTTCTCGAGCCTTGCCGTCGTCTTGATCGCGCGCGGATCGGAACCGGGTGCGTCCGGTTCCGTCATCGAGAAGCCCGACTCCATCTTTCCTTCGGTGAGCGGCACCAGCCATTTTTTCTTCTGATCTTCGGTACCGTACTTCAGCAGGATCGTTTGATTGCCGGAATTCGGCGCGACAACACCGAAAAGGGCGGCCCCGCCAGGTGTGTAGGCGAGGACTTCGTTCATATAGGCATGCTCCAGAAAGCTGAGCCCCGCGCCCCCATATGCAGGCGGCAGATGCGGCGCCCATAGACCGGCTTTTCTCACCTTGTCCTTGATGGACTCGGCGGCGGCTCTTCCCGCAGCTCGTTCCTCGGTTGACGCATCTCGGCGCCAGCGGGCTGCAAGCACCCGCTCCTGCGGAAGTATCTCTTTGTTGACGATCTTGGCGGTAAGTTCACGGATCTCATTGATCCGCTGATCCACAGTCGGGATCGGGTTCACGTTCATCGGCATGCAGCTACCCCATGGCCAAGAAAGGCATTGAGCAAGGTTAGGGGGTTCTGAGCGTCACATCCTTGAGGCAAGTCAATGTTGCGCGAGGTGACGTGATGGCTAGTCATTAGACGGACTTGCGCACACCGATTCCGTGGGCGTCGCGAAAACGCTTTCCAAATTCGAGCAGTACGACAAGTCCGAGTCCGGCGGCTGCGCACACGGCCAAGTCGTCGAAGTGCAGCGGGCCAAAGTGAAATAGTCTCTGTGCTGGACGCCAATAGAGCGAGATTGAAAGTACCAGAACTACAATCGACAACAGAGCCCATAGTGCGCGATTGGGACGCAACAACATGTCAGCAAGCGACGAATGAAACGAGCGGTTGACAAGAATTAGTCCCAAATTCATCAAGACCAGTACCGTGAATACAAGAGCCCGTAGATCATCTTCCGGCATGCGCACTAGCGATCCCACAACAAACGTCGTCGCGACCAAGGCAAGCGCCACAAGGCCTTGCGCGACCGCCCAGAGAGCCGTTGAAATCGGGAGAACAACTGCGTCGGGCTTGCGCGGGGAGCGGCGCATGACGTCCTTTTCCTCGGCTTCGGATTCGAAAACAATGGAGCAAGCGGGATCTATAACCATCTCCAGAAACGCGATCTGTACCGGCATCAGCATCAGAGGAAGCCCAAGCGTGAATGGCAAGAGTGCCAACCCCGCAATGGGAACGTGAACGGCAACAATGTATTGAATTGCCTTACGGAGATTGTCGTAGATGCGCCGCCCTAACCTGATCGTCGTTGCAATAGAGGCGAAATCGTCGTCGAGCAGAACAAGCGATGCAGCCTCTCGGGCGACATCCGTGCCTCGGCCGCCCATTGCGATTCCGATGTGCGCGGCTTTCATGGCCGGAGCGTCGTTCACACCGTCGCCGGTCATCGCTACAATCTCGCCGTCCCTTTTCAGGGCTTCTACTATGCGCAATTTTTGAGCGGGGCGGATTCGCGCGAATACAGACGTTGACTTTATTCTTTCAGCGAGATCGACGTCCGAGAGCAGCTCCAAATCGTCTCCAGTTATGATATCGCCGCTTTCAACACCTGCTTGTACGGCGATCGCGCGCGCCGTCGCCGGATAATCGCCAGTGATCATGATGACTCGAATACCAGCAGAGCGGCACTCTCTCACAGCCTCGGGTACAGTGCTACGAAGCGGATCAGCAAACCCGATTAGCCCGAGAAAGTTGAATGCGATCTCGCGCACGGGCGGAACAGAACCGTCGTCCCGTGCCGCAAAAGTAGCTTCAGCGACTGCAAGTAGGCGCAAACCTTCTGCAGCCAGTTCGTTCACTCTTACCAATAGGTCAGCCTTTGTCGCTTCCGGTAGGCGACACAATTCGGCGATGGTTTCAGGCGCGCCTTTTGTATTGGCGGTCAGGGATACGCCAGCGTTCTCGCGCCAGACGTTCGTTGTCGCGAAAAAGTCGGGACGAATTGCTTCCGACCGCAGCAAGACGCGTGACTCCATGCCACTGTCGCGAGGTGCAACTTCCTGAATTGCACGGTCCATGGCGTCGGTCGGGATCTGGGCACTTGCGGCCCACGAAGCGCGAAGTACTTTCTCGACACTCGGCGGCATTGAATGGAATTCTTCTTGACGCCTTGTTTCGCCGCCAGCCTCAATTAATACGACGCGCATGCGGTTTTCCGTCAGCGTACCTGTCTTGTCAGTACACAGAACAGTCGCTGAACCGAGTGCCTCGATAGCAGCTGAACGGCGCGTCAACACACGGGCGCGTGAGATTCGCCACGCGCCCACCGTCATGAACACAGTCAGAACGAGCGGGATTTCCTCAGGCATGACGGACATCCCGATGGCGATGCCGCCAAGTGCTGCCTTCAACCACGAGCCGCGCAATAGAGCAGATAGGACGACGACGAGAGCGGCGACGGAGATTCCTAGAAAAGCGAAATCGCGAACCAGCCAATTAAGCTCTCGCTGTAGCTTGGGCTGCTCCACCCTGATCGTCCGGAGCGCAATGCCGATCTTTCCCATCTCCGAACGAGGTCCCGTCTCTCGAACGAGGGCTATTGCACTACCTTGCTCGACAAGAGAGCCCGCAAAGACGAAAGGCAAATCGTCTCCGCCCGGAGCGGCAGGCAATTCATCCAATCCTCCCGCACGCTTACTCACCGATTGCGACTCCCCAGTGAGCAGCGACTCATTGACAGAAAGGTTGCGCGACTGAAGAACCAGTGCGTCGGCCGGAACGCGATCACCTTCTGACAGAACGACGACGTCGCCGGGTACAACTTCGCTTCCGGGAATTCGAGCGAGTTTGCCGTCACGCCGAACAAGAGCGCGTGGGCTTGCCAAATTACGCAACGCGTCGAGTACGCGCTCGCTTCGTGCTTCTTGAAGAATGCTGATGGACACGGAAAGTGTCGCAAACAGCGTCAGCACCGCAGCGTCTAACGCTTCTCCGAGTAATGCGTATATCACGCCGCCGCCAAGCAACAGTGCGAACATTGGCTGCCGCACAATCTCAACCACGATACGTGAAACGCTGCGCCGTTCGGTGTTTGGCAGCGTATTGTGACCAAACAGCCCTAGCCGACGTTTTGCGTCTTCCGAACTCAAACCTTCGAGTTGATCTGTGTCGTTCATTTGTTCAGTCTGAAAGTTTCAGATGATTGTTCCCTCAATTGAGCGGGCCGAAGCCTCGGAAAGCTTTGACGGAAGTCAAGAGGATTGGCGAAATTCTAGGCGAGGAGGAGTTCAGCCTTTGAGATGCCGCCGGCACTGCTGTACAAATGTATCTTTGAACATGACCGCGCGATTTGATATGGCATCCAGTATGCGCGCGATGGTCCTGGAACGGGCACGTGACCCCTTGCGTCAACGAACGGACATTGTCGTTCGCGAGCCAGCCCCCCACGAAGTCCTCGTCCGTGTTCACGCGTGCGGCGTCTGTCGAACGGACCTCCACATCGTCGACGGCGAACTTTCAGGAGCGAAACGCGATCTGGTGCCCGGTCACGAAATCGTCGGCGCGGTTTCAGCAGTGGGAAAGGATGTCTCTCGACTCGCTGTTGGGGATCGTGTCGGCGTTCCTTGGCTGGGCTGGACTTGTGGCAATTGCAAGTATTGTTTGAGCGGCCGCGAGAACCTCTGCGACCGCGCTCGTTTCACCGGCTACGACCTTGATGGCGGCTACGCCGAGTTCACGCTCGCTGATGAGCGATATTGCTTCAAGTTGCCCGCCGCGTACAGCGACGCCGAAGCGGCACCCCTGCTCTGTGCCGGCTTGATTGGCTTTCGTGCCCTATCCATGGCTGGTTCGGGCAAACGTCTGGGCCTTTATGGGTTCGGCGCAGCTGCACATATTGCCATTCAGATCGCGCGTTACCGTGGCCAGGAAGTATTTGCCTTCACCCAAAGGAACGACAAAGAGGGTCAGGACTTCGCGCGTTCTCTCGGTGCTGCATGGGCGGGCGGTTCGGACGAGATGCCCCCTGAGCAACTCGATGGCGCAATCCTGTTTGCTCCGGTCGGCGCGCTCGTGCCAGCGGCGCTCGCTGCCACAGCCAAGGGCGGGACCGTTGTTTGTGCGGGCATCCACATGAGCGATATACCGGCCTTTCCCTATCGGCTGCTCTGGGGCGAACGATCCTTGTGCTCGGTGGCAAACCTGACACGACGAGATGGCGACGACTTCTTGGACATTGCGCAAAAGGCCAACGTTCGCACGACAGTTGAGCGGTTCCCGTTGGCCGATGCCAACTTGGCGCTCAACCGTCTGCGGCATGGCCTCATCGAAGGCGCGGCAGTGCTTGTGCCATAGTAGTAGGGCAGTTAACGCTGCGGCGTCATTCGGTCTCGGATCTGGAAAAAGTTGCGAGCGAACGCGATGACTTCGCCGTCCGTCGGGTTATCAAGTGTCTCAACAGACATAATCCGAGGCGCGAGAGCGGGTACATGATCGCGGATGAAGTGCGCCAGTTCTGTTTTTGCCTGGCCGTGTCCGACAATTAGGATCTCGTGAATGGGTTTCAAAGCGTCGGCGATCGCTGCAAAAAAGTGAGTGTCTGTCGGTGCATGCCCAGAACCGACCGTCCCAGCCTTGTGGTGAACATTGCCGCGCCTGCCAGCCGGTCGAATTCGTCGATGTTCAACACCGGTCGTTCCCAACTCGAAAATTCGGGCTTCCGAGTGATCGATCCAGACTACAGCGTGAAAGTGATGGGTCATACTCATATGACTTGCCCTCAATGATGACCGCCCGAGTCGACCGTATCCTTTGTCACTTCGGCCAAACGGATCGTTGCTCTCTTCAGGCAGGGATCGACCGGTGAAGGCGCAATTGCGCAACCGGCTTCGTCACATAACGACAGCATAGCGGAATTCTCGGCCAATATGTCGCCCCAAAGTTCGCCGATGCCACGCTTCCGCGCAAAGCCGATGAGCCGTTGCATCAGAAGACGCCCCAACCCATGTCCCTTCATGTCGCTGCGCACCAACAAGGCAAATTCGGCGCGAAGATTGTCGGGATCGGCCGCAATGCGTGCGACGCCGACGACGTCGTTTTCAGAATTGACGAGCACAAAAGCCATCTCACGGTCGTAGTCGATCTGCGTGAGACGTGCGAGGAGAGATAACGGCAGCGACTTCACTGAAGTAAAAAATCTCATGTGAATGTCGTCGGGCTTCAGGTGCCTGAAAAGGACTTCAAAGGCCGGCGCATCCTCGGGCCGCACGGGTCGGAGCAGAAATGTTCCAAGGCCTGGCACGGTTTCCGTCCGAGTGAGTTCGTCGGGATATGGGCGGATCGCGAGTTGGCATCGCGGTTGGTCCGTGCAGCCGACAATTCGGACGCGAACATCGAGAGCAATTACGCCCTCTTCGTCCGCCAGCAATGGATTGATGTCGAGTTCAGCGATTTGCGGAAAATCGCAAATCAGTTGCGACAGGTGGACCAGCGAGAGCGCTATTGCATCGAGCGCGGCGGGTGGGTGATCACGATATCCCTTGAGTTGGCGGGAAATCTTTGTGCGCCCAATCATCTCTCGCGCCAGCTTGATATTGAGGGGTGGCAGACCAAGAGCTTTGTCGTCGATGACCTCAACTGCAGTTCCGCCCTGTCCAAACAAGAGGAACGGTCCAAAGGTGCGATCAACCGCCATGCCGACAATGAGTTCGACGGCGTGCGGTCGTTGCACCATTTGCTGGACCAGAAATCCGTCAAGACGAGCGTCAGGAGCGAGCTTGGCAATTCGCTCCTGCATTGCGCTCGCTGCTGCACGAACTTCGCCTGTCACGTTGAGCAAGACGCCGCCGGCTTCCGATTTGTGCGTGATGTCGGGCGACAAGATCTTGATAGCCACCGGTTGCCCAATTTTGGCCGCGGCCTTCGCCGCCTCGGCCGGCGTCGCAGTTTTGATCGACGTTGCGACAGGTATCCGGTAACACTCAAGCAACGCCTGCGCGGCCGATGCCTCTAGCCATCCCGCTGAAGCTCCTGCCAGGATGGTTTTGGCCGTGTCGCGATCAGGCGGCGGACCGGACGGGATGGAAGGTGGAACTTCCATAAGTGTTTCTTGGCCGCGCCGATAGCGCACGAGGTGCATAAAACCGCGGGTCGCCTTCTCGGGCGTATCGTAAGTAGGCAGTCTGGCGACGTCGAACAAATTGCGAGCGGCCTCCGCAGAACGCGAACCGAGCCAGTTGGTCAGGATAGGCAGGCTGGTTTCATGCGCAACGTCGACCACCGCCTGAGCCGCTTCGACACCGGACGCGACCGCAGTGGGACAGTTGAGCACGAGGATCGCATCCTGTTCGCCACTGTCCCGCAAGACCTTCAAGGCGTCGGCGTACCGCTTGGCGTCAGCGTCGCCGATGATGTCAACGGGATTGCCGCCTGACCATGTCGACGGCAGGACCGCGTTCAGATCGGCGATCGTCTTCGCAGAAAGGACCGCAAGTTTCCCGCCTTGCGAAATCAATGAGTCGGTAGCCAGGACACCCACTCCGCCCCCATTCGTAACGATTGTCAAACGATCGCCATTAACGTTGGGTCGAACGTTGAGTGTTTCGACCGCGTCGAACACCTCGTCGAGATCGTAGGCACGCAGGATGCCTGCCCGCTCGAACGCTGCATCATATACTGCATCCATGCCGGCCAGTGCGCCGGTGTGAGAAGACGCCGCCTGAGCTGCGGCCGGCTGCCTGCCGGCCTTGATTGCTATAACGGGCTTCAATCGAGCGGCAGCACGAGCGGCGGACATGAATTTCCGCGCATTCGTGATCGCTTCTATGTAGAGCAGGATAGCCGACGTGGCGTCATCGACGGCGAGATAGTCGAGCATGTCGCCGAAATCCACGTCCGACATATCGCCTAGTGAAACGAGATGGGAAAATCCGATACCTCGACTGTTTGCCCAATCGAGCACCGTTGTCACCATGGCGCCTGACTGCGCAACAAAGGCGACGCCGCCCCGCCGCGGCATGGCCTGCGCGAACGAAGCATTGATTTGGTGAGGCGTGGACAGCACACCGAGACAATTGGGACCCACGATGCGCATGAGATGCGGCTTTGCGGCAGCGAGCATCGCCTGTTCCAGAGCCAAGCCGTTCACAGCTCCCCTCTCGCGGAACCCTGCCGTGATAACGATTGCAGCCTTGGTCCCGCGCGTGCCGAGCTCAGCGACAATTCCGGGAACCTTCTCCGGTGGCGTACAAATGACGGCCAAATCCGGACTTATTGGGAGGGACGACACATTGGGGTATGCCAGAGCACCGGCGACGGCGGCATGCCTGGGATTGACCGGAAGGATTGGTCCTTCAAACCCGGCCATTCGGAGATTTTCGGCTGTCACGGCGCCTATGGAATGCGCGCGCGTACTTGCGCCGATCAAGGCGATGGACTTCGGCCGAAAGATTGAATCGAGATTGCGGACGCTCACCTGCTCCTCCGAAGTGCCTGTGTGCGGTGAGCCTTACGCGACGTTGGCCGCGACGGGTTGTACGAGGACGATCTTGAACGGCCGCTGCACACCATCGTGTTCCGTGATCGAGACATACCCGTCCTTCACCAACCGATGTGTCTGGAGCTTGAAAAACGGCTCATCGTCAGCTTGATCGTGCCTGCGATAGTCGAAATACCAGCCATGCTCACCGTGTCGCCTTAGATATCCCAACTCCTCGGGATCGGCTCCCCAAAATCGCCTCACACGACACTTGTCTTTGACCTTCAGCCAGCCGGAGGCGTCAATGTGTCCGTCTCGCGTCAAGGGCACGATGAACTCGTAGCCATGCCCCGAACTTCCTTCGGGAAATCCTTCCACTCGTCCCAATTCCAGTCGAATGCGCGTCAGCGTCATTTTTGAGACCCTTCATCGAGTTAAAATCAAACTAGCAAGCCAGCAGTGGCAAGCACTTGATCTGGCTCAATTGCGTGATCAGATCTGCGATGCATTTTGGACCAAATCGACCAGTATCAATCCACCGGACGCCAATAACGTCGCATCCCTTTACGGCGAAGGAGCATGGGAAAAACAAGAGATGATCAGTCCGACACCGTAGCCTTCTTGTCCAATCCGAAGAGCTACGGCGTTGATGCTCCCGTGAAGGTCCATCAGACGCATGGATCATTCGTCTTCTTGGCTGGTGAACACGCCTACAAATTGAAACGAGCCGTCAAGTTTCCCTATATGGACTATTCGACTCCGGATCGCCGCCGTGAAATGTGCGAACACGAGCTCGTTGTGAACAAGCGCATGGCGCCAGCCCTTTATGAATCCGTTCGTTCCGTCGTGAAGGACAGGGCTGGATGGCACCTCGGATCGCCGGACGATGACAACGCCGTCGACTGGGTCGTTGTTATGCGACGGTTCGATCAAGCCGACTTGTTCGAAGAACGGCGCAAAGCCGGCAGGCTCGACAATTCCCACATGTTCGACTTGGCTGCGGTGATTGCAGAGTTCCACCGCGGTGCACCCACTAGCCATTCCTTCGGTGGCGCTGCCGGTATTCGAAGCGTCGTGGACGAAAATGTCGACATCCTGCAAAGCATCGCCCTGGAACTGTCGCCAGAGTCGCAAATCTCAACCTACGCGGCGCTATCAGACAGCTGCCTACGCAATTTGCGCTCCATTCTCGGTCTTCGGCGGCAAACGGGATTTGTTCGCCGGTGCCACGGCGATCTGCACCTCAACAACATTTGCATGTTTGGCGGAAAGCCAACTCTATTCGACGCGATCGAATTCGCGGACTCGTTCTCTTATATCGACGTGATGTACGATCTGGCTTTCACGTTGATGGACCTTGATTTCCATGGCATGCGAGATCATGCGAATGCATTGCTAAATCGCTACCTGGAGTGCACTGGCGACTACGCAGGTCTGGCGACCTTACCTTTGTTTCTCGCTTCTCGCGCGGCGATACGAGCCCACGTCGCCATTGCGTCGCAAGGGGCCACTTCAAACCTCGCCGCCGCAAGGTTGCTCGAATCGGCGATTGCTTATCTGAGACCGGATGAGCCTCAGCTCATCGTCGTTGGCGGTCTGTCAGGGACGGGGAAGTCGGTGCTCGCGCGATCGATGGCACAGGCTGTCGGACGATGTCCTGGCGCCGTTGTTCTGCGAAGTGACGTGATCCGAAAGGCGATGTTTGACGTCCCTCAGCACCAACCCCTTGACGAAGGCGCGTATAGTCGCAGCGCTTCGGCCGAGGTGTACGACAGACTCATCGACATCGCGGCTACTACCCTGCGTTCGGGTCACTCGGTAATTGCAGATGCTGTTTTTGGGCACTACTTGGAACGAAGGCGTATCGAAACTCTGGCACTGGACGCCGGCGTCAAATTGCATGCAATTTGGTTGACGGCCCCTCGGAACGTACTCGAAGAACGTATTGCCCACCGGCGCGGTGATGTATCCGATGCCACTGTCAAGGTACTCGCGGAACAGCTCGCGACTGTGTCAGTCCCCGATCACTGGAGGAAAATCTCAGCGGTTGGCCCAGTATCGACGGTTCTGGCGGAGGCTGAAAAGTCGATTGCCTCGGCCAGCGAGCTGGCGATATGAGCAGTACTATGCGCCGGACTGGCCAGTAGTAGGCACTTTAATTCCAAATCTTAGAAATCGCGACTCGATGTCTGGCTCGATTAGCTTGGCTGCCGCGAGATCCTTTGGCGCCGTCAAATCATGCAGGCGCAGTTTCGCGATTGCCCGGCCGAACAACGAGGACGCGAGCTTTGGTTGGCGTCGCAGCGCTTCGCTGAAGCTCGCGACTGCCGGGTGGAATCGATTCATACGCAGAAGGACAAATCCTCTGCTATCAAAAGCATTCGCCCGCACGGGGTCGAGTTGAATAGCCGTGTTACAGTCGCTCAGCGCTGCGCCAAGATTGCGACCTGAGAGCATCCTCGTCCAACAGCGTGAGTTCCAGGCCCGAGCAAGTCCCGGCCGCAATGCGATGACTGTCGTAAAGTCCGCGATCGCGAGCGCATAGCGCATTCGTTCTTGATAGAAGTGCCCGCGCAACTCCACATTGATTGGGTCGGCCGGAGCAAGGCTGACGGCGCGATCGTAATCGGCAATTGCTAGTCGATCGATATGTTGGACCGCATAGGCATGGGCGCGGAACCGATAAGCTTCGGGGTCATGGGACGAAAGCTCGATCGCTCTGCTGAAATCGGAGATCGCCCTTGGGTTCTCGCCGAGTGATAGGTGCACGTTGCCGCGAAGATTTAGGGCCGTGATGTTTTTCGGATCAAGTTCAAGAGCCAGATCGCAATACTTGATTGCCTTCGCCGGCTTGGTTTTGGAGAGCAGGTCAAGACATAACAGCGAGTCACGGACCACCGCAGCGTCGCGCTCAGCCGCGGACAATCTGACGATTTCGTTTACCGGACGGCGAATATCCTTTGGATTGCGATACCCAAGTCCGTGCGCGCTCCAGAGCAAAACGACGGTAATTGCAATTAAGAAGAGAGCCGTGAGAGCAAGCCAATGCTTCAGCTGAATGACCTGTCGACTCATTTTTCGCGTCTGAGTTCGAAAGAAGCGACGACCGGATCGCGCGGTGCGCGCGATTCGAAGCCTTGTCGTCTCAGGCGCTCGGCGATGTTTAGGTATGTCTGCCGCAGGTTCAACAATTCCCTGCGAACGAGCTCGTCGTCTGCCAAGTTGGCCAGCTTGACGCACTCATTTGCACGGTCCTTGTAACCTATCACGCTATAGGGCATCGAACTTCCCCAAGACATCATTCCCTAGCGGTAGTCATTCTCCAGGCTGGGCAGCAATCTTCAATGCGGCCATGTTGCGAACCAAAATGGTGTGACGGTCCGGGATATCGATTGTGCCGGAGCCTTTGAGCTTCGTGAGCATGCGACAGACCGTTTCAATGGTGAGACCCAGATAGTCGGCGATATCCTGGCGGGTCATGGGGATTTCGATTTTGCTTTTGTCCGTCGCTCGGTTGCGTGCAGCCAGATGAACGAAGAAAGAGGCCACGCGTTCCAGCGCGCTCTGCCGACCCAGAACGACAAGATGATTCTGAGCAGCCCAAAGATCGTGTCGCAGATTGGAAAAAATTTCTTCACGAACGTCGCGGTTCTCGTCGCAGAGCCGGTCAAGTCGTCCGCGCCCGTAGCTAATCACCGTCACGTTATTTAGTGCCTCCGCACTTAGTGCATGTTCGTCGAGCCAGCTGATGCCGAAAAAATCGCCTGGCAGTGCGAACTCCGCAATCTGTCGACGACCGTCCGACATCATCTTGGACAGACGTACCGCGCCTGCGAGGACTTTGTAACTCTTGTCGGCGGGATCGCCCTCCGCGAAGATTGTATGGTTGCGGCCGAAGTGCGCGATCGCGCCGAGTGACGCAAGGGCCGAACGCGGCAGCGTTGCTTGGCCGGCGGCGGTTGCGGCGAACGCCTGTGAGGTATTACTTGGCATGATATGGCTGGGCATCAATCGCTCCCCGCATTTGCGTAGCTGGGAGATTGTCAAATGGGGATCAATGCAGAAATTAGGACAATCGCATACGTAGCAGCGACAAATTCGGAGTCTGTCTACGTGGTCGCTACGTACGCAGTCGCTCCTTGCGAGTTTATCCGGCTGAAATGATCGTTAGCGCGACAGCGCGTGGCGGACGAGATCGGCCAGATTTTTCGCATTTAGCTTGTCCATGATGCGTCTGCGATGGACTTCGACCGTCCGGGTCGAGATGCCGAGCTTGTGCCCGACAACTTTGTTTTGATGACCCTCGACGAGAAGACTGAACACTTCTTTTTCCCGGTCGGTAAGTGCCTTCCGTGGTTCTTGCTTGGGATTGTCCGATGTGGTCGAGCGCAAGAACGCAGCTTTCAATGCGCCCAGCACAATCGCCTTCTCGAAAGGCTTTTCGAGAAACTCAATTGCACCATCTTTCATGGCCTGAACCGCCATTGGTACGTCACCATGACCGGTCATGATGATAACGGGCATTTCTGGCATCGTCCGCCTGATTTCTCGTTGCAACTGAAGACCGTTCATCTCCGGCATACGGATGTCGACGAGCGCGCACGAGTCTTTCGCGCTCACTCCTGCGGCCAAGAATGCACGTGCCGATTCGAAAGCAACCGTTCGATAGGTCCGCTGTACCAGCAAGACGAGAGATTCGCGTACGTCAATGTCATCATCGATGACATAGACCGTTCGGTCACTCGCCATGACCCACGTCCATCGGAATGGTGAAACGGAAGATCGAACCGCGGGCCGGATTGGCCTCCAGCCACAGGCGCCCTCCATGCGCTTCAACGATGCCGCGGCAGATACTCAACCCCATTCCCATGCCGTGGACTTTGTCCGATACAAAAGGCTTGAACAGCTTGTCTCTGACTTCCTCAGAAATGCCAGGACCGGAGTCGGCCACGGAAATTTGCAAGAGATCCGGCGCAGCGCGGCCGACTTCAACGACCAACTCGCGAGGGGTCCAATGCTCCATGGCCTCTGCGGCATTCTTGATAAGATTTATGACGACCTGCTGAATCTGAACTCGATCGATCATGACCGCTGGCAAGCCATGCTCGATGACGATCCGCATCCTTATGCCCCGTTCCTCCGCATTGATTTGTCCAAGGCGAATGGCTTCGTCGATGGTGTGCGCAATATCTTCTGGCGACCGGTTGGGTCCGCGCTTTTCGATAAAGCTGCGCAGGCGGCGGATGATATTTCCTGCACGTGTCGCTTGCTCTGCCACCTTGCCGAGAATTGATTTCATTTCGGAATCGCCGCGCTCGTCGGCGACATCGAGGCAGGCATTGGTATAGTTGAGAATTGCGGTCAGAGGCTGGTTGAGTTCATGAGCGAGACCCGCAGCAACTTGGCCCATGTCCGTCAAGCGACTGACGCGCAGCATCTCGCTCTGCAGTTCCTGGATCCTTCGATCGCGAACCAAACGCTCCGAGAGGTCTGTGATGATCCCAAGGAAGGTACGCTCGCCGCGTACAAAACCCTCGCCCACCGACAAATTCATTGGAAATGTCGTACCGTCCTTCCGTCGCCCCTCGACTTCACGACCGATTCCGATGATGTGTTTTTCTCCGGTCGCCACGTAGTGCGACAAGTAGTTGTCATGTTCGTCGTGATACGGCTGTGGCATCAACATCTTCACATTTCGGCCCAGCACTTCGTCGGCCTCATAGCCAAAAAGCCTTTCACATGCTTTGTTGTAGACCCGAACTGTACCCTTTTCATCGATTGCCATGATGCCGTCTACGGCGAAGGCCACCAGAGCGTCGAATAGTGGCTCGTCGTCCCCTCCTTTGGGCCCCTGGGATATTGTGCGCGGCGACACTGAAGAGCCTTTCCGGAAATCACAATATTGTATCGCAGCAGGCCCGTGTCGAGAAAGGGTTACGCTTGACTTGCATCAAATGGCGCTTAGCGGTGGTGTGTGCAAATCTCCTGCATGCCGAAACGAATCGTCGTAATCAACGGACACCCCGACAATCGGCCGGAGCGCTTCTGTTCATCGGTCGTTGCAACGTATGTCGATTCGGCGCTCAAGGCAGGCCATGACGTGCGCCAAATCAATGTCGGCAAGCTCTCCTTTCCATTTCTCGTCCGCTTCGAGGACTTTCAAGTTGCGCCCACCACGGTCGACATACGCAAGGCGCAGGAGGATATCGGCTGGGCAGAGCACCTGGTTTTTATTCATCCGCTTTGGCTCGGCGCTGCACCGGCGGTGCTCAAGGGATTCCTGGAGCAGGTCGCCTGTGGCGGCTTTGGCTTCGACAGCGGCACGGCGGGAAACCCGGCGCGCAAGCTTAAGGGAAAGTCAGCACATATAATCGTCACGATGGCGATGCCGGCCCTCGCCTACCGATTCGTATTCGGCTCTCTCGGCGTTCGCGCCTTCGCCCGCGGGATACTTCGACTGTCCGGCGTCTGGCCTATCCGAAAGACATATTTCGGCGGAGTCGAGCTGTCGGAACGACGGCGCACAAATTTTCTGGCCCAAATCAGTCAGCTGGCCAAGACAGGGACATGATAAGCAGAATTCTTGGTCGGAGTAGCAGGTCCTTGATTTCGCTCAATCCCATTGGAGGCGTCTTGTCCAAGTGTGGCGCCGTTGAGATGGGGGAAATCCGTGCCGCTCGAAGACGTCTTTTTGCTGACACTTGTCATCGTTGCGTTTGGTACCTTCGCCCTGGCCCTGGCATATGGCTCGGCGGTTGCGAGCGGGACCCGGAAATCGCCAAAGGTCTTGAAAGATCCGGCGAAACTATGAGCAAGCCGACTTCGCAGCGGCGTTATTGAGTCAGATCAAAGCGTTCTGATCGCGGGCGATTTCAATGAGGCATGGTTGGCTATCATCTTAAGGCGCGTCGTCTCGGCATCGAGACGCCCAATGAAGCTCACATTTTCATGCACAAGGATTGTCACGTTTGCCGCGCAGAGGGATTTGCGGCGCGCACGAGTATTGTCGTCGCCAACGGACCAAAGTCTGTCATTGCCACCCTCTACCACGTGACAGGCAAACTGGTGGGTCAGAGTGAGGCGGGACTTTCGGAATGGGCATGGAACGAACTCGGTCTAACCGAGGGCAACGAAGTCACGGTGAGTCATGCCCCGCCGCTTGAATCATTGAGTCAGATTCGCGGCAAGGTGCATGGCCGAAAGCTCGATGCGCTATCGTTAAGACAGATCATCGCCGACATTGCGGGTGGCCGCTACTCGGGAATTCATCTCTCCGCATTTGTTACCGCCTGCGCCGCTCGTGGACTCGACTACGAAGAGATTCATGGACTCACGCGCGCGATGATTGATGCCGGCGAGCACATATCATGGGGTAGTCGAACGGTCGTCGATAAGCACTCTATCGGGGGCCTCCCGGGAAATCGCACCACCCCAATCGTCGTTGCCATCGCTGCCGCCTGTGGTTTGATGATTCCCAAGACATCGTCCCGCGCTATCACATCACCTGCCGGCACCGCTGACACGATGGAGACCATGGCCCCCGTCGAGCTTGACCTAGACACAATGCGGCGCGTTGTCGAGAACGAAGGCGGCTGCATTGCGTGGGGCGCGGCGATGGGACTTAGCCCGACGGATGACATTCTCATCCGCGTCGAGCGGGTACTCGACCTCGATGGCGAAGGCCAACTTGTTGCTTCCATCCTGTCGAAGAAGGTGGCCGCCGGCGCGACTCATCTCGTATTGGACGTACCGGTAGGCCCGACAGCCAAAGTGCGCAGCTACGAATCCGCCCAACTGCTAGCTCAAAGCGTGTTGGATATTGGCCGTTCATTCGGGTTGCAAACAAAAGTGGTCATTAGCGACGGAAGCCAGCCGATCGGGCGTGGAATCGGTCCGGCGCTCGAGGCCCAGGACGTACTTGCCGTTCTGCGTGGCGATACAATGGCGCCCGCTGATCTGAAAGATCACTCCCTGGCGCTCTCGGCTACCCTCCTCGAAATGACCGGGACGGCTGACGAGGGCCACGGCCTTCCAATGGCGGCGGCTTGCCTTTCCAGCGGCCGGGCATGGACAAAGTTTCAACGCATCTGTGAAGCACAGGGCGGCATGCGCACACCTCCAGCCGCCGCGCATCGACGAGTCATAGGCGCGCGTCAATCCGGGTTGGTCGAGCGCATTGATAGCCGTCGGCTTTCGCGTGTCGCCAAACTCGCTGGCGCGCCCGACGCCAAGGCAGCAGGGGTCGAACTACATGTCCGACTGGGTTCGCCCATGAGCCGAGGCGAACCAGCGTACACGGTGTTCGCTGAAACTCCAGGCGAGCTTGACTATGCGATGACATATGTCGAAGCCAACCCCGATATTGTGGGACTAACACTCACATGACGCGGCTCGTGCTCGTTCCACTCCCTGGGAATGAAGAACTGGCAACTAGGCTGGCGCCACAGCTCAATGGTGAAGTGTTTGTCCCCGAAGTCCGGGCCTTTCCCGATGCGGAAACGTATCTTCGTCTTGATCGAGATCTGCACGGCCGCGAGGTCGCTCTCGTCTGCACGATGGATCGCCCTGATCCAAAATTCTTATCCCTGTTATTCGCGGCGAGAACGGTGACAGACTTGGGAGCGGCCAGTGTCGGGCTCGTTGCACCTTATCTGGCCTATATGAGACAAGATCGTCGATTCCAACCTGGTGAAGCGATCACGTCAAAGTTGTTTGCGTCATTCCTGAGCCCCCACTTTGATTGGCTGGTGACAGTGGACCCTCACCTGCATCGCATTCACAGACTCGGCGACGTTTACGACCTGCCAACGCGCGTGGTCCACGCTGCACCTCTCATCGCACAGTGGATCGCGAGGGAGGTTTCCAAGCCGCTGCTGATCGGCCCAGACAGCGAAAGCGTGCAATGGGTCGACGAAGTTGCCCGAACATCTGGAGCGGGCGTTATCGTTCTCGAGAAGGAACGACAAGGCGATCAAGTCATCGAGGTTTTGACTTCCGACATGTCAAAATGGCGTGGCCACACGCCGGTTCTTGTTGACGACATCATTTCGACGGGTCGCACAATGATCGAAACTTTGGCGCAACTTCGTCGAGTAGAGATGAATCCGGCTGTATGCATCGGCGTTCATGGGATCTTCGCGCCTGGTGCTTACGAGGATTTAGTCGCCTCCGGGGCCGCACGCGTTGTGACCACCGATACCGTTCGTCATGTGTCCAACGCCATTGAAATTTCTAAACTTCTGACGGACGGTATTCGCGAGATCTTGATCTGATGGGTATCACGTTTCTCGGAGCAGCCGGTACGGTGACGGGCTCGAAGTATTTGCTCGACACCGGGAAAAAAAAGATCCTCGTCGATTGCGGACTATTTCAAGGCTTCAAACAACTGCGTCTGCGAAACTGGTCGCGCCTTCCTGTCGATTTAAACAATATCGATGCGGTCGTATTGACACATGCTCATCTCGATCACAGCGGATATCTTCCCCTGCTAGTGCGAAACGGCTTTGCGGGGCGCATTTACTGTACACCGGCAACGCGGGATCTTCTTGGCATTCTTCTCCCTGACGCTGCCCGCCTGGAAGAGCAGAGCGCGGAATCTGCAAATCGCCACAGTTATTCCAAGCATCATCCGGCGTTGCCTTTGTTTACCGAAGACGATGCAAAAAGGGCATTGGCCCGGACGAGGTCGCTCGGCTTCAACGACGTGCATGAATTCGGCAATGGGCTTTCGCTCGTCTATAGGCGCGCCGGACACATTCTGGGTGCCGCAATGGCACAGTTTGCTTTTGCAGATAAGACAATTTTGTTTTCCGGCGATCTCGGCCGTCCGAACGATCCGCTCATGTTTGCGCCGGATGAGATCACCGAAGCCGATTATCTCGTCGTCGAATCAACCTACGGCAATCGCAGGCATCCAACCACCAGTCCACAGGACGAGTTGGCCAGAATCATCACGTCGACGGCCGCCAAGGGCGGATCAGTCATCGTTCCGGCCTTTACTGTCGGACGGGCCCAGCTTCTCCTCTATCACCTCTATTGCCTTAAAAAGGCAAAGAGAATTCCCGACTTACCTGTCTTTCTTGATAGTCCGATGGCGGTCGATGCCGGTGAAATCTTTCGGGCTCATCCCAACGATCATCGTCTATCGGCGCTTGAGACGAGAAGCGTTTTCGCCATAGCGCGGCAAACCACATCGTCAGAGGAGTCTAAGGCGATCGACCACAGTCGGGTTCCTTCAGTCATCATATCGGCCAGCGGAATGGCGACGGGCGGCCGCGTCATTCATCACTTGCGGGTTTTCGCGCCCGACCCGCGCAGCACGATACTGTTCACGGGTTTTCAGGCTGGCGGCACACGAGGTGCAGCGATGGTTGGCGGGGCCAAGACGATAAAGATTTTCGGTGACTACATCCCGATAAGAGCCACCGTGACAAATCTCGACATGTTGTCGGCGCATGCCGATGCTGGCGAGATTATGGCCTGGCTCTCGGGATTTCATCGACCCCCCACGACAACGTTTGTCACACATGGCGAGCCGGAGGCCGCCGATTCTCTGCGCAAACGCATTGAAGAAGATCTGAAGTGGAACTGCATCGTGCCGGCCTATCGCGACGAGGTTGAACTTGCCGTTCCCTAGTCCCTGTTTCTACGCTTTGATCAATGACTGAGAAACACTGGAATCGGCGCGCTGAGGAGTACCTGACGTGTGAAGCCGCCGAAGATGAATTCGCGTGCGCGGCTGTGGCCATAGCCGCCCATCACAAGCAGGCCTGCATGGAGGGTCGTATCTGCTTCCCTCAATAAAACGTCGCAAACATTGCGGCCGTTCGCATGGATCTGGCCGGCCTGCACCTTCAAACCATGGCGACGCAGATAATTTGCCATCCGCTCGACCGAGGCTCGACTCGATTGATCATCCCCATCACTCTCCGCAACACAAAGAACGTGGATCGTCTCAGCTTTCTTCAGTAATGGGATGGCTGCTGTAACCGCATGTGCACTGGCGGCCATGTCCTTCCAAGCGATGACGATTGTTGATAACGGATTTGGACATTTAGTTGACGGTGCCAAGAGCAATGGTCTTCCGCACTCCACAAGGACGTCGCCCACACCCATTGTCGTCAGATCTTCGGGCGGATTTGGTCGAGCGAAAACAACCAAATCGTGATAGTACGCCTCCACTATTGTCTGTTCGAGGTCGTTTCCCTCCGCTTCACACCATGACGCTGTGACGGCCCCCTTCTCGCCGATATGCTCGCCGGCACAAAACGCGTCGAAGGTCTTTCGAGACTTGGAAGCGCACATTTTGTCGCTGGCGATCCGCGAGTCCCAGATTTGACCAGTGAATGTTCCTGCCCTTGCATCCATGACTGGAACATGTCGCGCAAGTTCGCGAGAGTCGGGATGAACATGTAGACAGTCGATGTGGCCATCGAACAGGCGCGCCACTTTGACGCCCAGCTCAAGCGCCGTCTCATTGCATGCCGCGTTCAGACCCGGGACAAGAATTGATTTGAACATGTTCGTACCTTCTTCGAATGACGAGAACCGTCGGCCGGCAGTTTGCGGCAGAAAGGCAAAACGAGTTTGATTGGCGTCAATCCCAATCACCTCTTGGAGATTCATTGATCTCGCTCAAGTCGACTGACGCCTGCTGAACAACATTGTCGATCTCTTGCGAAGGATCGCCATGGCTGAGCTAGCCTTTCATTCGATGCCCGACAGCGCCTATTTGTGGACGGCCATGCACGTCGCCGACGAGAAGAGTGTCTGTTACGAGTTCTTTCCGCTGACGTATCGCTCGCCTGAACATCTCAGGCTGCACCCATTTGGAAAGATGCCTGTGCTCCAGCATGGAGACACATTTCTATACGAGACTCTTGCCATTACCCATTACATCGATACAGCGTTCGACGGACCCGCATTGCGGCCGCCAAGTCCTCTCGAGCAGGCGCACATGCTGCGCTGGGTCAGCATCATCAACGCATACGTCTTTCCGACGATGAATCGATTTATCAAAGAGCGATTGGTCCGGCCGGCGTGGGGATTCGAGCCGGACCGGGCGTTCATCGAGTCAGCCAGAGAACCATTGGCGCTTCAGATGCGCCTGATCGATGAGGCAGTCGGGAAAACCCGCTATTTGGTTGGGAATGAACCGACGATCGCGGACAGTTTCCTGCTGCCTCACCTGCTGTTCTTCGGCAGAACGCCAGAAGGCGCTGCGCTATTGTCTAAAATGCACAATGCAAGTTCCTGGCTCGAACGAATGCGCGCAAGGCCAAGCTACGAACGCAATCCCATGAGCAGCGCTTTCAAAGCTTTCCACCAGTTGGCTGCCTCCGACACCGCGACTTGGTAGCTTGCAACGGACTTTACCTGATGGGATTCATTTATGTCGGTTGACGATGCAAAGAGCTCAATTGAGCTACAGGTCACGTCCCTTGATCAACTCTTCAACAGCCTTGACCCCTTCCCCTTTCGCGAGCGCGATCTCGATAAGTCGGCGGAAGAGTATATTGTCAGCTGGGCTAGAGAACTGCCCTCGTTCGCCGCCATCGACATAGTCATCCATCTTCCGGCTGTCGAGACGAAACACTGGCACGAGCAAGAGGTCAAAGACGCCTTTCGTCACTATTTTGATTACCGTGCAGAAATCGTCGGGCGCGCATTCCGCGAGCTATTCCGCATCGGCCGTCGGTCGCTGGCGATCGGAGTCGTCGTACTGCTCGCGAGCGTCGGCTTGAGCGAATTTACGCAGAGGTCGTTCGGCCACCAAGGACTTGCGGCAATATTCAGTGAAGGCTTGATCATCCTGGGGTGGGTCGCCAACTGGCGTCCACTCGAAATATTGCTCTACGATTGGTGGCCCATTGCAAGGCAGCGAAGACTCTATCGGCGGCTCGCAGCCGCAACAGTTTCATTCTCGTTGAATGGAAAAACGAGCGCTGCGCATACCGCCTGAGATTAAGACGTTAAGAAACGACCACACGAGGAAGGTCGTGACGGCAGTTACGTACGAGGTTTTGGCGTCTTCGTTCCGCACCGCGAGGGCCAAATCCTGGCTGTGGTAGTTCAGGAGGACCCAACCGATCACAGTTAACGTGATGACTGCGAAAAGTTGACGGCCATATGCGACAAATCCTGCGTTGAGAAGCCCCGAAAGTGCCTGCCAATATCTTATTTGTTGTTCTGATCTCATCTACGAAGTAGCTCTACGCTCGGCAATCAACTCATTCTTGGCATATGATAAGTAATATATTGAACGTGACCCAATCAACTGAATCCAAAAGTTTGCAATCACTTGGCGTCTAGGATCACATGATCACTGCCGCTCAAATGCGCGCCGCTCGAGCTCTCGCGGGCATCGATCAGAAGGAGCTCGCGGATAAGTCGGGCCTTTCAGTGCCGACAATTCAGCGCATGGAAGCGAGCGAAGGAGTAATAAGGGGCAACGTCGACTCACTCATGAAATTGATCGCTGCTCTGGACAAATGCGGAATAGTTTTGATCGGCGATGATATGCTCAGTTCAGGCGGGGGGCGCGGAGTTCGTCTGAAGTCCGCCAAAAACAGGCGAAGTTGAGAAAGGTTAGCGTGGCCTGAGCCATCTCGTTGCGAAGTGCAACTCATTGCATCTCGATAGTATCGACAAGTGAGCCGTCGCTCCAGATTTCGGCTCGTGGCAGGTCATGCGAAATGAGGAGTTTCGCATGGCGCATCGCCTCGTCCGCGCTCCAAGTGGGTAAGACGAGTTGGACCGAAAGCTCGCCCTCTTTGCGAAAGACACGAATTTGATACTCCGCAAAGACGCGGTCCCCCATCTGCCCCTTTCACCCCAATTGCGACTCTCAACCCTTGCGAGTTCTCCACAGAGCCAACCCACAGTTCCGAGCTCTAAACAGCATCGGTTTTATGCGGAGCTTGCCAAGACAATGTCGTCAAAAGCGTCATCGGTTTATGCCGAGCGTCACGTTGCGCCGTTGCATTTCGAGAAGCTTTGTGGCGGCCATGAGGACTTTTCTGCGACGCTCATTGTCGGTGAGATAAGCTTCCTGTTCGAACTGGTCGCAGAGCTCGTCATACAGAAGTCCTGCACCTGTTCCGGCAAGCTCGGCCGAATCGTGATCGAGCCGCCGCACGATGGCTTGCAATACTTCGAACCACGCATCGTCCGACGCTCGCTCGTTTGAGAGCTCTTCGACGAGTTGCCTGTAGCGACCAAATATCTCGCGGCCTCGCATTGTGTTGTGCTCCTCGACTGGCCCGGAGATCACTGAGCCAGTCAGTCTGTCCACGAACTTGGCTCCCGTTTTCTCCAAACTTCCAGGCGAAAATCGCCGCAAGACCACCTTGAACTGGAATAAAACATATAGTACGCAGGAGATATGGCATATAATCCATCAGAAGTGATGTTCTAAACATGATAACGGCCGGGCAACTGCGCGCAGCCCGTGCGCTCCTGGGACTCGACCAGAAAGAGTTGTCGCAGCTCGCCAATCTCTCGATCCCCACGATCCAGCGGATGGAGGCCAGCAGCGGTTTCATCCGGGGCAATGTTGACTCACTCACCAAGTTGATCACGGCGCTCGAATTTGCTGGCGTGGAATTCCTGCGAGCGGAGACTGTCAGCTATGAAGGGGGACGCGGCGTACGCTTGAGAGCGGGAGTGCGCGAGCATGGACGACTCAGTAACCCGATCCCACCGCGTTCGGCTTGAGGCGCAGCGGTATGGAAGTTGATGTCTCGCTCTGGTGTGTCCTCGCCTTCTTCGTCGCAGCGGCGATAAGCGTTTGCCTCTCAAAACGTGCGGTAGCAACGGCTTTGGTTTACGGCGCAACGACGGTCATTTCCGCCCTCGCATGCGCGACGGCCTTAACCTGTCTGCTCAACAATCAGACTGCTAGTACGAAACTGCCACTCGGGTTGCCATGGATGGGCGCGAGCTTTCATATCGACCCGCTGTCGGCTTTCTTTCTCGTCGTTGTCAATCTTGGAGCGGGAGCGGCAAGCCTTTACGGGTTGGGATATGGCAGACATGAGCCGTTTCCGGAGCGCGTGTTGCCATTTTTTGCGGCTTTTCTCGCCGGCATGAATCTCGTCGTTCTTGCGGATGATGCATTCACATTCCTTCTTGCTTGGGAGTTCATGTCGCTAATCTCCTGGGCTTTGGTCGTGTCGCACCATCGCTCGCAGGACAATCTTCACGCCGGCTACGTCTACATCCTGATGGCAAGCTTCGGGACGTTCGCACTGTTGCTGGGATACGGATTGTTGGCCGGGACGGCTGGTCACTACGATTTTGAAGCCATCCGTTCAAATCATCCGAGTGCGTTCTATTCGGCGATTGTTCTCGGCCTCGTCCTGCTGGGCGCCGGGTCCAAAGCTGGTCTCATACCGCTTCACGTCTGGCTGCCACTCGCCCATCCCGCCGCGCCATCGCATGTCTCGGCGTTGATGAGCGGCGTAATGACAAAAGTCGCCGTCTACGCCTTCATTCGTATCGCGTTCGATCTGCTTGGCCCGCCCACGTGGTGGTGGGGAATGGCCATCCTGCTGCTGGGCGGCATCACGGCCGTCATGGGTGTGCTGTATGCGTTGATGGAACACGACCTCAAGCGGCTACTTGCCTACCATACCATCGAGAATATCGGCATCATCTTCATCGGGCTGGGGCTCGCGCTTGCTTTCGAGGCCAATCACATGCCTGCACCAGCCGCGCTGGCTCTCACTGCCGCGCTCCTTCACGTCTTCAATCACGCTGTGTTCAAAAGCTTGCTGTTCTTCGGTGCTGGTGCGGTGGTCACGGCCACCGGCGAACGAGACATGGAGCACCTCGGCGGTCTCATCCATCGCATGCCGCAAACCGCGTTCGCTTTCCTCGTCGGGTGCGCCGCGATATCCGCGCTTCCACCGCTCAACGGATTTGTCTCCGAATGGATGACCTTCCAAGCAATTCTGCTCAGTCCTCAATTGCCGCAGTGGGGACTTCGATTCGCCGTGCCGGCTGTCGGCGCTCTGCTTGCGCTCTCCGCGGCACTGGCCGCCGCCTGTTTCGTCAAGGCTTTCGGCGTGAGTTTTCTCGGTCGACCGCGCACTGCGGCAGCAGAAAAAGCCAAAGAAGTGGACGGCTTTTCGCGCAGCGCCATGGCAGTGTTTGCCGCGCTGTGCGTGCTGGCCGGCATCCTTCCCGGTTTCTTCATCGATGCTCTAGGTCCGGCCACGCAGCATCTTCTTGGCAGTAGCATGCCCGCGCAATCGACCATCGCCTGGTTTTCGATTGTGCCCATCAACCAGAGCCGCAGTTCCTATAACGGTCTGCTCGTTTTCATTTTCATCGCGCTCTCGGCCTCCATCAGCGCCTATGCGATCCATCTGTTGGCCTCAAAGGCGAAACGGCGTGCGCCCGCGTGGGATGGCGGGTTTCCTGATGCGAGCCCCCTGACGCAGTACACTGCGGGAAGCTTTTCGCAACCGATACGGCGTGTTTTCGGAACTCTCGTGTTTCGTGTGCGCGAAGAAGTCACCATGCCTTTGCCGGGCACCACTCAACCGGCCAAACATCACGTGGACCTGGAAGACATTATTTGGAGCGTCCTCTACGCCCCGCTATCACGCGCGATCACTTATTCGTCCGATCGACTGAATGTGCTGCAGTTTCTTACGATTCGACGCTATCTCAGTCTTGTGTTTAGCGCGCTCGTTGTACTCCTTCTCGTGATTGCGATATGGCATTGACCCGCGATCTTGCCGTGCAATCCTTTCAGATGCTCCTGGTGGTGCTTCTCGCACCGCTTGTCACCGGCCTCGTGCGGAAGATGAAGGCGCGCCTGCTCCGGCGGCGCGGCCCACCTCTGATTCAGCCATATCGCGATCTCATCCGGCTTCTTCATAAGGAAGTTGTGCTCGCGAACAATGCCTCATGGCTGTTTCGGGCCGCGCCGTATCTGATCTTCGCGGCCACGTGGGTGGCGGCGGCTCTGGTCCCGACGTTTGCCACGGGATTGATGTTCAACTGGACCGCGGACCTCATCGCTCTCGTCGCGCTCCTGGGCAGCGCCCGGTTTTTTCTTGCCCTTGCCGGTATGGATGTCGGTACGAGTTTCGGCGGGATCGGCTCCAGCCGCGAGGTGATGATTGCGTCTCTCGCCGAGCCTGCGATGATCATGATTGTATTCTCCCTGGCTCTCCTTGCCGGAACGACGCAATTGTCCGGCATCGCGCAATACATGTTGTCGTCCAATGTCGGGCTACGTGTCACTCTTGGTCTGGCAGCTATTTCGCTCGTCATGGTTGGCATTGCCGAGAATGCGCGCATTCCGGTCGACAATCCGGCGACACACTTGGAACTGACGATGGTCCATGAGGCCATGATCTTGGAGTATTCCGGGCGTCATCTTGCGTTGATCGAGCTGTCCGCATCACTGAAACTGCTCGTTTACCTTTCCCTCATCGCATGCATCTTTCTTCCTTGGGGAATGGCGCCTGCTCGGGACACTTGGAACTATTTTGCCATCGGAGCGGGCGCCTACGCCGCAAAACTGGTCGCAGGCTGCATAGCGCTCGCCGTGTTCGAAACCGCCATAGCCAAAATGCGGGTCTTCAGAGTCCCGGCATTTCTAGGCGCGGCCCTCATGCTCGGATTACTCGGTGCTCTCTTCCTCTTTGTCTCGAGGGGATTTTGAATGCACGGCTTGGCGTTCGATATTTCGCATCTGCTGGCCGGCAGTCTCGTGCTCGTCAGCCTCATAATGCTCTACCAGGATCGTCTCTATGCGCTCCTAAATGTGTTCGCACTGCACGCCTTCGTCTTGTCGCTCTCTGTTGGTTGGCAAGCCTTTATTCAGAATGCGCCGCACCTTTATGTGACTGCGTTGATTGCCCTCGTCTTCAAGGCCGGCATAATTCCTATCGCCCTGCACCGCATGATCGTTCGTCTCGGCATCCACCGTGAAATCGAGACGACCGCCGGAATCGGGCCAATCATGCTGGTCGGTGTTGGTCTTGTCGGACTCTCCATGGCCGTCATGTTACGCGTCACCGCTGAGGCGAACCTCATCGCGCGGGAAGATCTCGCGTTCGCTTTGTCCGTGCTTCTGATCGGCCTGTTGCTGATGGTCACGCGGCGCAATGCCGTGGGACAAGTTGTTGGCTTTATGTCGCTGGAAAATGGCTTGGTCCTCGCTGCCACGGGCGCCAAGGGAATGCCTCTCGTCGTCGAAATCAGCGTCGCCTTTTCGGTGCTGATTGCCTTTATCGTCATAGGTATCTTCCTCTTTCGCATTCGCGAGCGTTTCGACACCGTCGACGTGCAGGCTCTCGACCGATTTCGCGGAGAACAAATATAGCCATGTGGCTCGACGGCGCAGCATTGGTTCTCATCATTCCTGCGAGCGCTGCGGCGCTGCTTGCAGTCCTTCCGGGTTACAAGCTATCGGCGCGCTTCAATGTGGTCGCAAGTTTACTCACTCTTCTGGCAGCACTCTCCTTGTTCGTCGAACACCGACAGATCGGTACATATCTGCTAGTCGATGATCTCAACGTCGTCTTTATCGCGTTGAGCACGCTTGTCGGATTTACGACAAGCGTATTCAGCGCCAGCTACATCGGTCATGAACTGGAGACGGGGCGCCTGACGCCGGCGAACTTGCGTTTTTATCACGCCATGTACCAAGTCATGATGTTCGGAATGAACCTGGCGCTCATTGCCAACAACATCGGACTCATGTGGGTCGCGATCGAACTCGCAACGTTGGCGACTGTCGTCATGGTTGGGATCTATCGTACACACGAAGCACTCGAGGCGGCTTGGAAGTATTTTATTCTCGCGAGCGTCGGGATCGCGTTTGCGCTCTTTGGCACCATTCTCGTTTATATGGCGGCGCAACCGGTACTGGGCGAGGGGCTGCAAGGCATGACCTGGACCATTCTCGTCCAACATGTCGCCGCTTTTGATCCAGGGCTCTTAAATGTCGCTTTCGTTTTTCTGTTTCTCGGTTACGGAACGAAGGTCGGACTCGCGCCGTTGCACGCGTGGTTGCCGGATGCCCATGCGGAAGGGCCGACGCCGATCTCGGCCGTATTGTCTGGTCTGCTCCTGAACGTCGCTTTGTACGCCATTCTGCGGTTCAAGATGTTGATGACGCTGAACGCGGCTGCGATCTCACCCGGTCCGTTGATGGTCACAGTCGGACTCGTTTCGGTTATCTTCGCCGCCTTCATGTTGTACCGCCGCCGCGACATCAAGCGGCTCTTTGCGTACTCATCCATCGAACACATGGGGATAATCGTCTTTGCCTTCGGAATGGGCGGAGCGCTCGCAAACTTCGCAGGCTTGCTCCAGATGACGATGCACAGCCTCACCAAGTCGGCAATCTTCTTTACGGTCGGGCACATCGCACAAGTCAAGGGTACCCAGCGGATCGCCGACATCAAGGGACTCACGGAGAGCCACCCGATGTTGGGCTGGAGCCTCGTTCTGGGCGTCATCGCCATCGCCGGCATGCCGCCCTTGGGCATTTTCATGAGTGAATTTCTGATCGTCAGCTCGACGTTCGCGCGTGAGCCCTTGCTAGCTATTGGCCTCGTGTTTGGCCTGCTTGTGGCTTTCGGGGCGCTCATGCTCCGCCTTCAAGGTCTTGCCTTCGGTGAAGCGACCGGCAGCACAACCGGCTCGCGCGCTTCCTATGTTCCAATATTTGCGCATCTGGCCTTTGTACTTGCGGCCGGACTCTTTTTGCCGCCCGTGCTTGTGACCTGGTTCCAACACGTAGCGCAGATGTTGGGATAACCATGCCGCACCCGCCATCACTTTCAGAATTCGTCCAGAGGTTTGAGAGAGTTGAGCATCATCGCCCTTGGCCGCGTGTCGAAGTCGACGCGTCTGGTTGGCAAACCGCGACCGACCATCTCGCGACTGGAGCGTGGACGTTGTCGGGTCTCTGGGGCGACGCCCAAGCGGTCCACGTCGCACTGCTGGACGCAATGTCTTCTTCTTCGATAGCCGTTCTCACTCTACCCTGTCCAAACGGGCAATTCCCCTCGGTTGCGGCACAGCATCCGCCGGCAATTCGCTTCGAACGCACCGTTCGAGACTTGTTTGGAATCGAATCTCAGAACTCTCCTGACTCTCGCCCCTGGCTGGATCACGGCCGTTGGGGGCTTCAGCATCCGCTCGGCGAACCTACAACCTGCGATGTCGCGACGCCCTATCCATTCCTGTCTGCCGAAGGCGACAGCATGCACCAGATCGCGGTCGGTCCCGTTCACGCCGGCATCATCGAACCCGGCCATTTTCGTTTCAACGCCAACGGCGAAACGATCGTCCGTCTCGAAGCAAGGCTCGGCTACACGCACAAGGGCGTCGAGACGCTGATGCGGGGTGCAACCATCGAACAAGTTGCCAAATTGGCGGGACGCGTGTCCGGCGACAGCACCGTGTCCTACGCGATTGCGTTCGCCCGTGCGGTCGAGGCGGCTCTCAATGTCGAAATACCGCCGCGCGCGCATTGGCTGCGCGCGCTGATGGCTGAACTGGAGCGCCTCGCAAACCACTTCGGCGATATCGGCGCAATTTGCAACGATGCCGCATTCGCCCTGATGCATGCCCATTGCGCAGTCCTGCGTGAACGCGTTTTGCGAGTGGCAGACATCAGTTTTGGCCATCGGCTGATGCGCGACTGCGCGATCCCTGGTGGAGTAGCGCTGGACTTGGACGCGCCAAAAGTTGCGGTTTTGCGGGCGCTGCTCGCGGAGATCGGCCAGCGCTTTCCGCCGCTCGTTGAACTGTACGACAACACGGCCTCGCTTCAGGATCGCACGGTCTCGACGGGCATTCTTAAACCGGAACTGGCATCCCAATTCGGCGCCGGGGGCTATGTGGGGCGAGCTTCAGGACGTAGTTTCGATGCACGCCGCTCACTCGTTTACCCGCCATACGATCAGCTGAGGTTTGAAGTCCCGGTGTTACCGGAAGGGGACGTCAATGCGCGTGTGTGGATCCGCATTCGCGAGGTCGAACAGAGCCTTTCTTTGATCGATCAAATTCTCTCAAAACTTCCAGACGGGCCCTTCGTTATGGACGTTGTGGGCGTTCCGGCCAATGCCGAAGAAGGTATCGCGATCGTGGAGGGATTCCGCGGAGATATTCTGGTTTGGGTCCGCCTCAAGAACGATGGAACCGTTGCGCGCTGTCACTTGCGCGACCCATCCTGGTTTCAGTGGCCGCTGCTCGAAGCGATTATCGAGGGAAACATCGTGGCGGACTTCCCAATCTGCAACAAGTCGTTCAACTGCTCCTATTCCGGTCACGACCTCTAGGCGATCATCATGCGCAAGCTTCTGTTCCAGAGTTTGATTCGAGTGCCCTTGACAGAGCGCCTCCCGGCACTCGACGACGCGGAAACGGCCGACCTTGCGGCCAAGCTCGATGCCGCCGCCCAACGCCGATTGGGTCGCAGTCTCGCTATTCGTCAGGTCGATGCCGGGTCCTGCAATGGCTGCGAGCTCGAAATTCACGCGCTGAACAACGCCTTCTACGATCTCGAGCGCGTCGGGGTCAGAATTGTCGCGTCCCCTCGGCACGCGGACGTCCTGTTCGTCACGGGGCCGGTTACGAAAAACATGCGCGAAGCGCTCCTTCGGACATACGATGCGACGCCCGCGCCAAAATGGGTTGTCGCTGTGGGCGACTGCGCCATCGACGGCGGCATGTTCGCTGGAAGCTACGCCGTGGCGGGGGGCCTCGCGACGGTTCTCCCAGTTGACATGCACATTCGCGGTTGCCCTCCAAATCCGCGGGATTTGTTACGGGGCTTACTGTATCTCATGCAAAACCTCTGTTGAGACGACAGAACTTGGACTCGCCCGTCGAGGCTATTAGGGCAGGTTAGGCAAACGTTTCCGTTAGCCTTTCGCGCGGTGTCGGACGCGGTTGGCTGCCGGCGGCGTGCGTCCTTCATTCTTGAGGCTCTTGCGCAAGGCGTCCATCAAGTCGATCACATTGCTTCTTTCCGGCGGCTCGGACACAACCAGCTTTTCGCCCCGTTCCTTGCGGCGCAAGAGATCGCGCAATGCTTTTTCATAACGGTCTTCGAGTTTCTCCGGTTCGAAGGCGCCCGCTCGCTGCTCGATGATTTTTTCGGCGACTTCGATCATGCTATGATCCGGTTTCGCAGACGGAATACCGCCGAAGGCTTTTTTGGGATCGACGACCTCGTCTCGCATACGCAGGGAATAGACGAGTATGCCTTTGCCCCGCGGTTCGAGGGCCATTAGCCGCTCACGCGTGTGCATCACGACTCGCCCCAGCGCTATGCGGTTGGTCTTTTCCAGAGCGTCGCGAATGACGGTATAGGCTTCGATACCCGATTTATCATCCGGCACGAGATAGTAGGGATCGTTCCAGAACAAACGGTCGATATCCGTCGCTTCTACGAAACGCTCGATGTCGAGCGTGTGCGTCGTCTCCAGCTTGACGGCATCGAGTTCGTCCTGGGTAACGATGACGTAGCGATTCTTCTCGATCTCGTAGCCCTTCACGAGATCGGCGCGTTCGATGGGACCGGTATCCGGATCGGTCGGAGTCATGCGGACGCGGTTGTTTGTTTTCGGATTGATCATATGAAAATGTATGTCGTTGGCACCGCTCGTGGCGTTGAATAGCGCCACGGGGCAATTCACCAGAGACAATTTCAGATAACCCTGCCAGACCGGCCGGCGGCCCATTTTGGCACCATCCTGGCCGTCATGCGGACGCTCTCGCTCCTCGTCCTCGGCGTGCCGTGCCGGAGAGGTTTTTTTCTTTCGGCGTGTTGCCATGATGACCGTCTATTGACCTTAAGGCGTTTGGGCGCCTGTGATCCCGTTTCAGAACGCGAAGATCGACGATGGGTTCCTCCTGAATGGCTTAGCGCACCGCTTTCAGGCTCACCCCCGGCGGAAGAGGCATCGTTTCCGGAATCATATAGTCGCCGCTACCGAGATCGCGTGTCGGATCGACGCGGTATTTGTCGAAATCGCGCTCGCCCGACTCGTAGAGCACGATGTCGTCGATGCAGAAGTTGCCGGTGAATTCGCGCGCATTCTTGTTGAAAATGACATAGGCCGCGTCGGCCATGATATCGACGGTCCGGCAGGACTTGAGACCTTCCTTGCCGGAGACGGCAAATTCGATGGCTGCCGTAGCGATGCCGGTTCTGGGCCACAGTGAATTGAAAGCGATGCCGTCCTTGCGGAACTCCTCTGCCATCCCCGCCGTGCACATCGCCATCACCAGCTTTGCGGACGTGTAGGCGACATGGCGGCCGAGATATTTGGTACGGACATCGAGAGGCGGCGACATGTTCAGCACGTGCGGATTGGCCGCCTTCTTCAGGTACGGAATGCAGGCCTTCGACGTCAGAAAAGTACCGCGAGCGGTGATCTGATGCATCAGATCGAATTTCTTCATGTCGGTTTCGAGCGTGCCGGTGAGACTGATCGCCGATGCATTGTTGAGACAGATGTCGACGCCGCCGAATTTCTGTGCCGCACGATCGACGGCCTCGTACACCATCGAGTCGTTGCGGACGTCGACCACGAGCGGCAAGGCCCTGCCGCCGGCCTTCTCGATTTCTTCCGCGGCGGTATAGATCGTCCCCGGCAAATGGCGATGTTTCTCCGCCGTCTTCGCGGCGATCGCGATATTGGCGCCGTCCCGCGCTGCCTTCAGCGCGATAGCAAGTCCGATGCCGCGCGAGCCGCCGGTCATGAATATCGTTTTGCCTTGAAGGCTCATCGTGCACCCCACTTTTCCCAAACGTTATGCGCACCGCTGGTATGAAGAAAGTGGAACCTGGCAAGGAATTCTGGAAAGATGCGCGCGCGCCTTACGCCGCGCAAACTTCCATGGAGCGAGCGATGTTGCTCTGCGACATCCCCGAAATCGCCGCGCACCACGAGCCCGACAAGGTCGCTCTGTGGTTCGAGGAGCGTTCCTGGACGTTCACGGAGCTGCGCGACCGCTGCTGGAAGCTCTCCAACGCTCTGCTTGGCATCTCGAGCCACGGCGACCGCGTCGCCATTCTCTCGGAGAATTGCCCGGAATATGGCGAGTGTTACTACGGCGTTCCGGGCGCCGGCATGTGCCTCACCTTCCTGAACTACCGCCTGACGCCGCGCGAGCTCACCTACATCATCAATAACAACACGCCGTCCGCGATCATCGTCCAGCAGAAATATCTGGAGACGATCCGCAAGATCAGACCCGAGCTCACCTCGGTGAAAACGGTGATCGTCATCGGCGGCGAAGCGCAGGACGCGATTTCCTATGACGCGCTGATCGCCCGCGGCGAGGCGAAAAGGCCGGACATCGCGATCGCCGAAGACGATCTCTGCTGGTTGCTCTACACCAGTGGCACGACGGGGCTGCCGAAAGGTGCGATGCTCAGCCATCGCAACCTGATCGCCTCGATTGCCAACTCCATGGCCAGCGGCGCGGAAGCGCTGCCCGATGAAATCCCGCTCTTCATGTTTCCGCAGTTCCACGTCGCGGGATACGTCCTGCCCATGTATCACCTGCGCTGCTGGACCGTCGTCCTGCTCGGCGCCTTTGATGCGACGAGCTTTCTCGAAGCGGTGCAGCGCTACCGCGTGACATCCGCACCGATGGCGCCGACCATGCTGGCCATGATGCTGGAGAATCCGGCGCTTGGTGACTATGACCTCTCCAGTCTGCGCAGCTTCGGTTATGGCGCATCGTCGATGCCGCTTGAAGTGTTGCGCCGCGGCTTCAAGGTCTTTCCCGGCGTGAGCTTTGCAACCGGCTTCGGCATGACCGAACTCGCGGGCAATGTGATGGCGCTCAGCAAGCAGGACCATGTGAGGGCGGCGGAAAAAGGTCTCGCCATCATCGGTTCGGTCGGCAAGCAGATGCCACTGTCGCGCGTGCGTGTCCTGTTGGACGACAACAGCGATGCGCCACCGAACGTGCCCGGCGAAATCGTCATCAAGGGCGACCAAGTGCTGAAGGGTTACTGGAACAACCCGAAAGCGACGGAAGAGTCGTTCATCGACGGCTGGTTCCGCTCGGGCGACGTCGGGCGCTTTGACGAGAACGGCTATCTCACCATCGTCGATCGCAAAAAGGACATGATCCTGACCGGCGGAGAAAACGTCTATCCGCGCGAAGTGGAAGAGGTTCTGTACGAGCACGAGTGCGTGCTCGAAGCCGCTGTCGTCGGCACGCCCGATCCCAAATGGGGCGAGAGCGTCGTGGCGGTGATTGCGCTGCGCGAGGGAACGAACATCCGCTCCAGCGATCTCATCGCCTTCTGCAAGGACCGCATCGCGAGCTACAAGAAGCCGAAATTCGTGTGCTACGTCCCGGCACTGCCGCGCAACGCATCCGGCAAGGTGCTGAAGCGCGAATTGCGCGAGCGTATCGCCTCCGGAGAGCTGCCGCTCGATGCGGCGTGACGACGTCATGCGCGATCCCATTGCAAACTTGCCTGTCGGCAACATCGCAGAGAAGCACCGCTTCGACATTGCCAACCTCGATGCTTATTTGCGAGCGCGCATCGATCACTTCGGGACGGCGCTGAGCGTGCGTCAGTTCCAGGGTGGTGCCTCCAACCCGACGTTTCTTCTCGTGACGAAGGACGGTGCCGACTTCAGACGCTTCGTCATGCGCAAGAAGCCGCCCGGTCCGCTGTTACCGAGCGCCCATCAAGTCGATCGCGAATTCGCCGCCATGAAGGCACTTGGGCCGACCGATGTTCCGGTGCCGAAAGTTCGACTGCTCTGTGAAGACGACGCCGTCATCGGCACGGCGTTTTATGTGATGGATTTCGTGCCGGGCCGGATTCTGATGGATGCTTCGCTCCCCGCACTTTCACCCCACGAGCGGGCCGCGCTTTACGACAACTTCAGTCTCACCTTGGCGACGCTTCACAGCGTCGACTATCGCGCGGTCGGACTCGAAAGCTTCGGACGTGAAGGCGACTATATCGCGCGCCAGCTTGGCCGCTTCACCAGGCAATATCGCGCCGCCGAGACCGAGCGCATTGCCGAGATGGAGGCGTTGATCGACGCACTGCCATCCTGCGTTCCTCCAAACCGGCGCACCGCCATCGTCCATGGCGACTTCAAGCTCGGCAACATGATGGTGCACCCCGACGAACCGCGCATCGTCGCCGTGCTCGACTGGGAGCTGGCGACGATCGGCGATCCGCTTGCCGACCTCGCCTTCAGCGCCTTCGCATGGCACCGCTCGACCGGCGCGCGCGCACCGTTGCAGGGTCTCGGACCTGAGAGCGGGATACCGAGCGAACGCGATTATGTCCTGCAATACTGCCGGCGCACGGGTCGCGATGGAATCGAAGGCTGGAATTTCTACCTTGCCTTCGGCCTCTTTCGCCTTGCCTCGATCATGCAGGGCGTCTATCGCCGCGTTCTGAACGGTACGGTCGCGAGCGATTTCGCGGCGGTCAACTCGGCACCGGACCTGGCTCGGCAAGCGCTGCTCCTTCTTGGCGACAAGCGGCTGGCCACGATCAGCTGAGCACGCCGACGTTTGACACACTCATTCGAGAACTTAGAGTGCATTCTGAAAGAGGAGCACTCATGGCGATCGACTGGGCGGCTGCGCGCGAGACCTATAAGCGGGACGGCGCCGTGCATATTCCCGGTTTGCTGAACGCCGAGCAGTTGGACGCCGCCTTGAAGGCCTATGAGTGGAGTCTGTCCAATCCGACGCCGCTGAACGCGCCGAAGCTGAAACGCGATGGTGGACCGTTGTTCTATGCCGACTCATACCATCCACGTGTGCTGGAAGGGTATCGCGACATGCTGGAGTCGTCGCCGATCCCGCAAGCCTGCGCGCGCCTGTGGGGCAGTGAGCCGGTCTGGTTCATCTACGAGCAGGTGTTCCTGAAGGAGGGCGGCGACACCGGCCGCACGCCGTGGCATCAGGACGGCTCGTACATTCCGATGGATGGCGACCACACGGCGACGGCCTGGATCACTTTCGAGCCACTTTCCAAGTCGGACAGTCTGGAGTTCGTGCCGGGCTCGCACCTTGGCACGGTCTACAACACTTCGAAGTTCGATCCGAAGGACCCGACCATTCCGCACGACGAGAGCCTGCCCTATCCACATCTGCCCCCCATCGAGACCGAGCGCGAAAAATGGCCGGTGGTTTCGTGGCCGGTCGAGCCTGGCGATGTCGTCTTCTTCCACTTCCGCACCTTGCACGG
>Ga0157370_10000802_pt1 | contig 39605 bp, 28 predicted proteins | sample C35metaG_FD_113463 | JGI IMG/M metagenome (GOLD analysis project Ga0157370, IMG submission 113463) | Corn rhizosphere microbial communities from Kellogg Biological Station, Michigan, USA - C3-5 metaG | ecosystem: Host-associated > Plants > Roots > Rhizosphere > Soil | place: USA: Michigan... | reverse complement strand
TTTTGGGAAAACGAAAAACCGCTTTATATTTGCACCCGTAATGAGGCCGATGTAGCTCAGCTGGCTAGAGCAGCTGATTTGTAATCAGCAGGTCGTGGGTTCGAGTCCCTCTATCGGCTCAACGGAAACCATCACAGAAATGTGATGGTTTTTTTAATTATAGAGAGAGGTGTGAAATTTTTTTTGGATTATTAAAAAACAATTTTATCTTTGCACCCGGAAAATAGGCCGATGTAGCTCAGCTGGCTAGAGCAGCTGATTTGTAATCAGCAGGTCGTGGGTTCGAGTCCCTCTATCGGCTCAAAAAACCATTCACTTTGTGAATGGTTTTTTTATTTACGGAAATTCCAAATTCCAAATTCCAAATTCCAAGTTTCAGGTTTCAAGTTTCAGGTTTCAAGTTTCAGGTTTCAAGTTTCAGGTTTCAAGTTTCAGGTTGGAATTTGGAATTTGGAATTTGGAATTTGGAATTTCTATTTAAGAATATTTTTCCTATGTTTGTTAGATAACCTAAAAACATTTACTAATGGAAGAAATTTCAGCATTTGAAAAATTTGAATTGCAGTTAGACTCTACTGCAAAAGACTTTTTAAAGGAAACAGCCAAATGGGCTTATTTCTTATCGATTATCGGTTTTATCGGAATCGGATTTTTACTTTTATTTGCCATTTTTGCTGGAACTATATTTTCTACTATGGGAAGTTCGATGCCGGGAATGGGAGCTTACGGCAGTTCTTTTGGAGCAGCAATAGGCGCTGTTTATTTTGTAATGGCAGCTCTTTATTTCTTTCCGGTATATTATCTTTTTAAATTTAGCTCAAATGCTAAAAAGGCTTTTAGAGATAATGATTCAGTAGCATTGACAGAATCATTTGGTTATCTAAAATCGCATTACAAGTTTTTCGGTATTTTAATGATCATCCTTTTGGCGATATATGCGCTTTTCTTTGTTTTTGCAATCCTTGGAGGCATAATGGGGAGATAGTGCTAAATAAAGCTTATTTTGAAGTCATAAAAAAAGCCCTGAATATTTTCAGGGCTTTTCTATTGCTTCAAAAAATAGATTCTGATATTTTTTTTGTAGGAAAATATTTTAATTTTATTAAATTTGTCATCAAAAAAATTATGGAAGAAAAATCAGTTTTTGAAAAATTTGAAATGCAATTTGATGAATCAGCAAAAGGTTTTCTGAAAGAAACTGCTAAATGGGCAAACGTCTTATCTATCATTGGGTTTGTAGGAATTGGATTTATGGGTCTAGCGGCTATCTCTGGACTTTTGTCCTCTACGATCACAACATTAAGGATTGGGCCTTTAAATGGCATTACAGGAAAAACTATTGCATTTATATACATAATTCTAATAGTTATTTACTTTTTTCCAGTTTACTATTTAAACAAGTTCGCAGTAAATGTAAAGAAAGCATTTAAAGAAAATGACTCTAGTATGCTTACGGAGTCTTTTAATTACTTAAAATCTCATTTTAAGTATATAGCGATTTTTACAATTTCTTTTATAGTTCTGTATATTTCTATAATTGTAATAGCACTTATAGTATAACTTATAAGGTAATCCAAATTAGTAACAAAAAAAGCCCTGAATATTTTCAGGGCTTTTTTTACTAACTTTTCGAATATTCATTTAGTCATTAAAAAAAAAGAAATATTTTTCTTACATTTGTAATTGATTATAAATGTACATAAATGGAAAATGCTTCAGCATCTGAAAAAATTAAATTGCAGTTTGATGAATCATCATTGGTCTTTTTAAAGGATGCAGCCAAATGGGCTCATGTTTTGTCTATAATAGGTTTTATCAGTATTGGATATATGGGAGTGTTCGCAATTGGAATTTTATTTTCTCAATTGTCAACAACAGTAATTCAGTATGGTGGCGATATGGTAAATGTTGGAATGGCATTAGCATTTTTGATTATATCGATAATTTACTTTTTTACTGTCTATTTTCTAAATAGGTTTGCGGTAAATACGAAAAAAGCCCTTAAAGAAAATAATACTTTTGCATTGACTAATTCTTTTAAGAATTTAAAATTTCTTTTTAAGTATATTGGTATTGTTATAATTGGAAGTGTTGTATTATATATGTCTTCAGCAGTAATTCTCGTATTAATAGGAACTATATAAAACAAAAAAAGCCCTGAATATTTTCAGGGGCTTTTCTATGAATTGTAATCAGAAATTATTTTGGTGTTTCAGCTTGCTGTTGTTTTTTTAAGTCTCCAACATACTTTGTTAACTTCTTTCCGTAAAGTGATTTTGCTACTTTTGGTGTCATTGATTTTTGAATTGTATCTAAAAATCTTAAATTAATATCATAAATCTCTGCTAAAGCAATATATGGAGAAACTTCATGATCTTTATTGTTTAAAGCAAAGTTTGTAGCATACAAGTATTTTCTTTTAATATTGTTTTCTTGTAATTTGGTTATACTGTCTACTGCTTTTAAATCTTGTCTTTTAATTGCTTTAAAACGTGGTTCTACCAAAGAAAGATTCTCATCTATAAATCGGCTGTTTATTTTAGAATACTGCTCGTATAACTCTTGATTTTTAGATCCTGTAATTTTAGCACCAGAGATATAGTTATCTAAGTTAGTTTCGATATTGATATTTCCAGGCTCAGCAAAAAATAAAATATTGTTATCTAAAGAATTAGTTACACCACGATCTAAAAACAGGTATAACATTTCTGGTGAATCTAATGTGATATTGCTTTCAAAAGCAGAATTCCCGTCTATTTTAATACTGTCAATAGCAACAAGAGAAGTGTCAACGATTCTTTGGATATATAAAGTTCCGTTTTTTAATCCTTTTATGTTTCCGGTAATATGTACGTTACCAGTAGATTCTTTTTTGCTGCAAGCTGCAAGTAGGGCAAGAGTAACAAAAGCAATTAATGTTTTTTTCATTGGTGGTTTATTAGATTTGGGTGCAAAATAAAGAAAATAGTTTAAATGTAAAGAGAGTGCTGTTTTATTTTTTAGAAAAAAAATAAATCCCAATCTATTTCTAAATTGGGATTTACAGTATAGTGTGAAAAGGTTTTACATCGATAAACTATATGAAGTGCCGTTTTCGTGTGTATAAGTGTAAAGGGCATCACAGTCATTATTTCCATAATCTATTACGCCGTTTAAGATACCGCCTTGAATTTTTAATTGCCCTTTAGAAATAAAAAGGCAAGAATATTTTTTTACTAATGTTTCTTTTACTGTCAAAGTAAGTGTTGTTCCATTTGAAGCAGTTACTGTGTGACTTCCGTCTGTTATTTCATAAACATTGTCAGATAAAACAAAAGGAGTGTCAACACCAGCAATTTGTCTAGTAGTGTAAGTTCCCGAATTTGTGTAAACTCCTCCTTTTAGATCTGTAAGTTTACCATTAGTTACTTTTCTAGTCCATTGTGGTATAGTAGCAACAGTTGTTGTATTGGTGTATTCGATTGTTCCTTCTAATTTGATGTTATTGATAGAATAATCTATTCTTTCAATTGTCATTTTGCTTCCAGTTGTAATTACAGATCCAGAAAGTGTTATTTTAAGTTTTCCTTTTCTTGTTAAGTTATTCTCGTCTTTACATCCAGTAGTTCCGAAGTCTACTGTAAAAACTTTAGGATATTCACCTCCGTTTGGTGTAGTTACAGAAATCGCGGCGCAAATGCCTGCAGGAGTTTCAGTTGTTTTTCCGGTATTAGATGATGAAGTAACTAAAAGTCCTGTATTAAGGTCCATTTCGTTAGAAGTGTCAACTGCAATTGATGCTCCGACATTGGTTAAATCTGTCGAGGGCGGTGTATTATCTGTATCATTGCTTGAGCAAGAAACATATAAAAGTGCTGACGCACAAATTGTTGTTAGTAGGATAGCTGTTTTTTTCATAATAGTTTTTTTGTTTTTGTGTTAGATAAAAGGCAGTCAAATGTAATAAAAAATGAATTGTAATAAAAAATCCTGTAAAGAGAATTACAGGATATTATAACGATTTTGTAAAAGAAAAATTATAGTTAACAAATTAAGAGTGAACGAATTGTTTCAAACTGATTTATAATAATCACTTTTTGCTTTTCTGATTTTCTTATATTCCTCCCAATTAAAGCGGTTTAAAAAATCGGCGGCATGCTGCGCCCCGCGAATAAAAAGATCAATTTTGGCATCATCTGTCAGGTTAAAATTTAACCAGTTATGGGTTCCAGTGTCAATGTAGCCAATCAGGTTTTTGAAATCTGGATTTTTTCTTAGAAACTCAGCATCGTAACCGTATCGTGCTGTGTCAAACATTGAACTTATAAGATTTGGGAATTTTTCATTTTTATTAATTTCATTTTTGTCATAACCCAGTTTAATGCCAAAAGTAGGCGACGCGGGGACATTTAAATTTTCGTGGAAAATATCAATGGGAAAATTGGATATAATTCCTCCATCCATAAACATCACTTCAGAAGGAACAGAAGTGCGCAGGCAGGTCGCTTCGTTCCATTTGTTCCAAGCATCAACTCCGGTTGGAATATTTTTAATTTTAAAAGGAGTAAAAAATAACGGAATCGACATTGATGCCCGAACAAAGTCTGCGGGATTTTGAACTTCTGGATTCGAATAAAATAAATCGATCATTTTTGGGAAGATTATTTTGCTTTCTGTGGTAATATCAGCAGCTATTATTGCCATTTCACTCCAATGATCTACACGTTTGTATTCTTCTTTGGTTCCATTATGACCTAATCGAAATAACTTGTTTTCGTCTGAAACTCCTTTTTCTCTTAGAGTTTTTAAATCACCATAATTTTTTATGCCTTTTTGCGAAAGTAAATTGGTCATCCATTGGTGAAAATTGTTTCCTGGATTCAATCCTAAATCATCTTTAAAATTGTCAACCACTTGATAACCTTTAATAATTAATTTTAGATTTCCGGCATCACTTAAAAGAGCATCGATAAACTCGCGGGCATCATGATCTCCATCTACAAAATCATATAAATTTTTATTGCACAAACATTCTAAAATCCATTCCGATTTTTCTAAGTCACAAGTTCCTGCGGCCGCCATCAGCATAGTGTTAATGCTTCCTGCAGAAGTTCCTGCTAAACTAAGGAAGCGTATTCCCATTTTTTCCAGAACATATACATAACCAATTAAAGCAATTCCAAGTACGCCGCCGCCTTCCTGTACAAGATCAACATATTGGTAATTATTATTGTCTGTAATATCCGAGAATTTTTTGCCTTTAATTTGTTCTTTTAAATCTTTAATAATTGCTAGAATTGCTCCATTCTCCGTAAATTTTCTTTTATCCATGATTTCTAGAATTTATAAATTATAATTAATCCATTGATTTTCAAATTTATATAAACGGACTCTGTTCGAAAAGGGGAGAATCACCCTTTTTTAAAAGTGATTTTGGAGCAAAAAAAATCCCGCAAAAATTAATTTGCAGGATTTTCAAAAATATTCTTTTCGAATGATTATTTAATCATCTCAAAACTTCTTTTTACGAAAGCTGTAAGAGCTTCTCCTTTCAATAGGTTTTGCGATAATTTAGCCAAATCTAAAGCTTGTTTTACCAAGTGCTCTTGATGTGTTTTATCTTCAGTATTTAAAATGCTTGAAGCCAAATCAGAATTAGTGTTTACAACCAAATTGTACATTTCTGGCATATTACCCATTCCGAACATTCCGCCTCCGCCTGTCTGGCTCATTTCTTTCATTCTACGCATAAATTCTGGCTGCGTGATGATAAATGGAGCCGCCTGGCTGTCCATAGCTTCCAATTGTACGCTGTAAGCTTTTGGAATATAAGCTTCTAATGAAGTTTTTAAAGTTTCTTTTTCTTCATCAGATAATTTTGAAATTGTGTTTTCGTCTTTCTTGATTAAATTATCAATATGGTCAGAGTCAACACGAACAAAAGTTAATCCGCTGTTATCGCCTTCAATTTTTTGAATTAAATGCGAAATAATTGGAGAATCTAAAAGCAATACTTCGTAACCTTTATCTTTTGCTGCTTGAATGTAAGAGTGCTGAGCATCTTTATTTCCTGCATAAAGAATTACTAGTTTACCATCTTTATCAGTTTGGTTTTCTTTCAGTTTTTCTTTTAATTCATCTAAAGTAAAGTAAGTATCATCTACAGTTGGGTATAAAACAAATGCACCCGCTTTTTCGTAGAATTTATCTTCAGAAAGCATTCCGTATTCTAAAACGATTTTAATATCGTTCCATTTAGCTTCAAAATCAGCACGGTTTTCATTAAATAAAGCTTTCAATTTATCAGCTACCTTACGAGTAATGTAGTTTGAAATTTTCTTAACAGCTCCATCTGCTTGTAAACCAGAACGAGAAACGTTTAATGGGATATCTGGAGAATCGATTACACCTTTTAACATTGTCAAGAATTCAGGTACAATTCCTTCTACGTTATCGGTAACGTAAACTTGGTTTTGATACAATTGAATTTTATCTTTCTGGATTTGCATATCATTTCCTAATTTCGGGAAATACAAAATACCAGTTAAGTTAAACGGATAATCTACATTTAAGTGAATGTTGAACAATGGTTCTTCGAACTGCATTGGGTATAATTCTCTGTAGAAATTTTTGTAATCTTCATCAGATAATTCAGAAGGCTGTTTTGTCCAAGCTGGATTAGGGTTGTTAATGATATTGTCAGTTTCAACCGTTTCATTAACATAATCTTCTGGAGCGTCTTCTGGTTTAGGAAGCGTTTCTGTTCTTGTTCCAAATTTAATTGGAATAGGCATAAACTTGTTATACTTATTCAATAAACCACTGATTTTTGAATCGTCTAAAAATTCAAGAGAATCTTCTGCGATGTGAAGAATGATTTCAGTTCCGCGTGAAGTTTTGTCAGCTGGTTCCAAAGTAAATTCAGGGCTTCCGTCACATGTCCAATGTGCTGCTGGTTCGTCTTTGTATGATTTTGTAAAAATCTCAACTTTTTCAGCCACCATAAATGCAGAGTAGAAACCAAGACCAAAATGTCCGATAATTCCAGAATCTTTAGCAGAATCTTTGTATTTGTCTAAGAACTCTTCAGCTCCTGAAAAAGCAACTTGATTGATGTATTTTTCAACTTCATCAGCTGTCATACCCAGACCTTGATCGATAATGTGGATTTTTTTACCTTCCTTGTCCACTTTAACTTCAATGATCGGATTGCCGTATTCTACTTTAGCTTCGCCAATGCTGATAAGATGTTTTAATTTTAACGTAGCATCGGTACCGTTAGAAACAAGCTCACGTAAGAAGATTTCATGGTCGCTGTATAAGAACTTTTTAATTAATGGAAAAATGTTTTCTACTGAAACATTAATTTTACCTGTTGCCATATTTTTTAATTTTTATTTTAATGTGATGATTTTCACTTATTCAAATAGAATACCAATTGTTTTTTGGGTGACAAAATGTCGGAAATGTTAATTTTGAAAGAAAATAATTAGATTTTAGAACATTAAATATCTCTACGAATCGTATATTTGTGATATAATAATTGTTAAACTTGTAAGTATTAACTTAAACAAAATGTATAAAATGAAGAAAGTAATATTCATTTGCTTGATTGCCACGATGTTTTTTGCGTGTAAATCAGCTTCGTCAACAACAGCTTCGTCTGAAGCAACAACGCTTTCAACTAAACTTGACAAGAAAACGCAAGTAGCTTTAAAAGGGAATTGGGTTCTTACCAATGTGTCTTATCCAGGTTCAGATTATATCAAAGTAAATTCATTTGATCTTGCAGATTCAAAATGTTTTATTGGTAGCACTTGGAGTTTTATTTCTAATAATAATAAAGGAACAATGGCTTTAACATCGCCAAGTTGTACTGGATTTTCTTCTCCAATTGTATGGAGTATCAACAATCAAGGTATGTTTGTACTTAAAATTCTTGATGCTGGCGAAAAAGCTAAAAAAGTAAGAGATGGTTATTTACTTAAAGTAGGAGGTGTTACCGAAACTTCATTTCAATTAATCGATAACATCAATGTTGGAGGTCAGGTTAAAGATGTGACTTACCAATTTCAAAGAGCCAATTAATATTTAAAGATATAAAAATATGAGAAAGATAACTGTTTTAAGTTTATGTAGTTTACTTGTTCTAACTAGTTTTTTTACTAGTTGCGATTCAGTAAAAAATGCAAATAATACACAAAAAGGTGCTGGAATTGGTGCTGTTGCCGGAGGTGTAATCGGTGCTGTTTTAGGTAACAATTTAGGAAAAGGCGGAAACGCTGCTTTAGGTGCTGCAATTGGAGCTGCTGTTGGTGGTGGAACTGGTGCACTTATTGGAAACAAAATGGATAAACAAGCTCGTGAAATCGATCAAGCTTTACCAGGAGCTTCTGTAGAAAGAGTTGGAGAAGGAATTCACTTAACTTTGAATGAAAATTCTGTTCGTTTTGATACAAATAAATCAACTCTAACATCTCAGGCAAAAGCTAACTTAGATAAATTAGTTCCAGTATTCAATGAATATGGAGATACAGATATTCAGATTTTTGGATATACTGATAATACAGGTAAACCAGAATATAACTTAACACTTTCAGGACAAAGAGCGGCTTCTGTGCAGGCTTATTTAGTTGCTAAAGGATTAAAATCTAGCCGTTTCAAAACTTCAGGTTTAGGAATTGCAGATCCAATTGCAACAAATGATACTCCAGAAGGTAGAGCTCAAAACCGTCGTGTTGAATTCTCTATTACAGCAAATGACAAAATGGTAAATGACGCTAAAGCGGAAGCTGGAAAATAATTTCAAAACAAAATAAAATATAAAAAAAGCTGTTTCATAATTGAAGCAGCTTTTTTTTGACTTTAGAAATTAAACATTGTAAATTTGACATCTCATATTACAACTCATGCTTGACATTCAAAATATATCTTTTTCGTATACAGATAAACCCGTTATAAAAGACATTTCATTTACTATTGAGAAAGGGCAGAATATTTCTATTATCGGCGAAAGCGGCTGCGGAAAAAGTACGCTTCTTAAACTGATTTATGGTTTATATGATTTAGATGAGGGAAAGATTTTTTATGGTGATAAACCTGTTTTAGGACCAAAATTTAATTTGATTCCTGGAATGCCTTATATGAAATATTTGGCGCAGGATTTCGATTTGTCTCCGTATGAAACAGTCGCAGAAAATGTTGGAAAATTTCTTTCTAATGGATTTGCCAATATGAAAAAACTTCGTGTTCAGGAATTATTGGAGATGGTAGAAATGGAACAATTTTCTAATGTAAAAACAAAATTTCTGAGTGGAGGACAACAGCAGAGAGTAGCTTTAGTTAGAGTTTTGGCTTTAGAGCCAGAAGTAATTTTATTAGACGAACCGTTCAGTCAGATTGATGCTTTTAGGAAAAATGCACTTCGCCGTAATTTGTTCCGATATTTGAAACAAAAAGGAATTACGTGTATTATTGCAACACACGATAGTACAGATGCTTTGTCGTTTGCAGATCAAGCAATTGTAATGCGAAACGGAGAAGTAATTGTAAAAGATGATCCAGCAAAAATTTACGAAGACCCAAAAATAAAATATGTAGCTTCTCTTTTTGGAGAAGTGAACGAGATTCCTACTCACTTATTACTATCATACGAAGACGAGACGCATAAAACTCTTGTGTACCCACATCAATTTAAAATGGTTTCAGAATCTAAGTTGATGGTAAAAATCAGAAGAACTTATTTTAGAGGAAGTCATTATTTAATTGAAACTGTTTATAAGAGACAATTAATTTTCTTTGAAAGTGAAATAGATTTACCCCTTGAACAGGAAGTGTATTTAGCTTTAAATTATCTATAAAATAAAACAAGAATATTTAATATTCCGTAGGAATATTTCGTCGGTAGCAAAAAAAAAGGGTTATTATATATTGTGTCCTGTAGGGACACCTTTTTTTGTCGGAATAAATGTTTGTATAATTAATCAAACGTTCCTGCGGAACGTAATATTTTTCGATTCAATCGGTTCTACCAATCAGACATTCCTACGGAATGTTTTTAATAGAAAATAATTTAGATTAAACCCGACAGTTTTTTTAAAACCTGTCGGGCTTATTTTTTGGAATTAAGAAGGCATTAATTCTTTAAATATTTTTCTAAAAACTGATCTTGTTCCCAAAGCAGGTGCAAAATATTTTCTTTTGCAACATAACTATGTGATTCTTTTGGCAGAATAACCATTCTTGCTGGCGCTCCTAAGCCTTTTAAAGCTTGAAAATAACGTTCCGTCTGCAATGTAAATGTTCCTGGATTATTGTCGGCTTCACCATGAACCAATAAAATTGGAGTTTTCATTTTTTCTGCATTCATAAAAGGAGACATTGTATTGTAAACTTCAGGTACTTCCCAATAATTACGCTGTTCACTTTGAAAACCAAATGGAGTCAATGTTCTGTTGTAAGCACCGCTTCTTGCAATTCCGCATGCAAATAAATTAGAATGAGTTAATAAATTTGCAGTCATAAAGGCACCGTACGAATGTCCGCCCACAGCAACTTTTTTACGATTTATATAACCTAAAGCATCAACTGCATCAATTGCGGCCGCGGCATTATCTACTAATTGCGAAATAAAATTATCATTTGGTTCTGTATTTCCTTCTCCAATAATAGGAAAAGCCGCATCATCTAAAACAACATATCCTTTAGTTACCCAATAAACAAACGATCCATAATACGGGAATGTAAATTCATTTGAATTTTGAGTAGACTGCGAAGCACTGTTTCGGTCTTTATATTCAGCCGGATAAGCCCAAATTAATAATGGAAGTTTTTCCTTTTTGGTTTTATCATAACCAGCAGGAAGATATAAAGTTCCAGAAAGTTCCAATCCATCTTTACGTTTGTATTTTATTACTTCCTTACTAACATTTTTAATGCTTTCAAACGGATTTTTAAAAGCAGTAATTGGGGTTAAACTATTCTGTTTTTTAATATTTCTAAAATAATAATTTGGATATTCAGTTTTTGATTGAATTTGAACTAAAACTTTTCCAGTTTTATAATCTTCAATTTCTAAAATCTCCTCTTTTTTATCTTTGTAAGTCGACGTATAGATACGCTTTTTTTGTAATGTCTTTGTGTTAAATTCGTCTATAAAAGGGAATTGTCCTTCTTTTGTATATCCTTCTCCAATTCTGTAAAGATTATCTTTTTCAAGTGCCAGAACATATTTATTGTATTCATTTTTTCTAGTTTCAAAAACACCTGGATCTGAATATACATCTTGTGAATTTCGATCTGTAATTACTTTTGGCTGCTGACTTGGATTTGATGGATTTATTAAATAAGTTTTCGTGTTTCTAGTATCATACCATTCATCAGAAACAACAGCAAGATTATCATTCCCCCAAGTAATATCATTAAAACGCTGTGGTGTTTTTACTAATGAAGTAGGTTGCTTTTCGAAAGGTGCATCCCACAGAAAAACTTCATCTCTAAAGTCAACTTTATTGGCAGGATCTCCTTGGTCTAAAGCCGTTACATACATTAAAGTCGATGGTTTATCATTTCTCCAAGCCATTTCTCTTTTACCTTTTCTAACGGCCATAAAACCTTTTGGCATAATTTCGTTTAAAGGAACTTCGTTTACGACTTTAATCTCTTTTCCACTTATATCATAAACAGTAGTTGTAGAGGGAAATCTGTTTAAAGGCACAACATAAGAAAATGGTTTCTGAATTGTAGTCAGCATAATGTAGTTACCATCTGGCGAAATTCTCTCTCCCGCAAACATGGCAGCCTCTTTAAACAAGACAGCTTCTCCGTTTAATTTCACCTTATACAATTCAGATGTAATACTGTTTTCAAAATTAGCTTCATCATTTTTGTTTTTCAACATATCAGGATACGTTCTGTTTTGAGATTTTTCTCCAGAAGTAGTGGAAACTATTGGTCCTGTTGGTAAATCTTTTTTAGAATCTAAAAGAGCAGGTCTGTTTTTAGGAAGCATTTTTACCAAAATCGTTTCATTGTCTGAAAACCAGCTGAAAGGATTTCCAAGATTTGCATTTACAGTTGCTGCTGTAAGTTTTTTGGCTTGCGCCGAAGCAACGTCTAAAACCCAAAGTTCTACACCAGAATTTGCAGTGTGAGAGAATAAAATCTTTTTGTCATTTGGCGACCAAAGTATATTTGTAATTTTCGGATTTTCTGGAAGACCTGCAACCTGAACTTCCTCTTTACCGCTTACTTTTCGCAGCTTAAGATTGTTGAGATAAGTTACAGTACTCGAAATATTAGTAATAGGATTAATTCTTAAACCGGCTAAACGAACCTCTTCCTGATTTAAATCATCAAGTGTTTTATAAGTGTTTCGATACATCAAGAGCATGTTTTCTTTTTTGGTATCCATAGATACTGTTGGAGCTCTTTGATAATCGGCTAGATCTAAAATAGATTTAGAAGGCTTTTGGTAGGTTAAATTCTCTTGGGCAAAAGAGGAAAAACCAAAGCTGAAAAGTAAGAACAAAGTAACCTTTAATTTCATAATTTGAATTTTATGGGTTTAAAAATAGTATTCAAAATGTTTGTCTAAGATATTTATATCCTGTTACATTTTGGATACTATTTTTCATTTTATTCAAAAATTCAGTCTAAAGCTTATCTTTTTGAGAAGTAATTGTATTTAAGCAGTCTTATAATTAAAGTATATAAAATTGCTAATAACGAAAAAAAGAGTAATTTGTACTCTTATATTTTAAAGTATACGTAAATTTGCATTCTAAATTTTCAAACAAATAACAATACAATATGTATCATTCAAAAATAGCAGGCTTAGGATACTATGTTCCTTCAAATGTGGTGACTAACGATGATTTGTCTAAGATAATGGATACCAATGATGAATGGATTCAGGAAAGAACAGGAATTCAGGAAAGAAGGCACATTATTCGTGGAGAAGACACCACAACTTCGATGGGAGTTAAAGCAGCTAAAATTGCAATCGAGCGTTCTGGCGTTGCCAAAGAAGATATTGATTTTGTAGTTTTTGCTACACTAAGTCCAGATTATTATTTTCCAGGACCAGGAGTTTTGGTGCAAAGAGATTTAGGTTTAAGAACTGTTGGTGCTTTAGATGTTAGAAATCAATGTTCTGGTTTTGTTTATGCAATTTCTGTTGCAGATCAATATATTAAAACTGGAATGTATAAAAACATTTTAGTTATTGGTTCAGAGGTTCATTCAACAGGATTAGATATGACAACTCGCGGACGCGGTGTTTCGGTGATTTTTGGAGATGGAGCAGGAGCAGCAGTTTTAAGCCGTGAAGAAGATTTGACAAAAGGAATTCTTTCTACTCATTTGCATTCTGAAGGACAGCATGCCGAAGAATTGGCTTTGCAGGCTCCCGGAATGGGCGCACGCTGGGTAACGGATATTTTGGCTGATAATGATCCAAACGACGAAAGTTATTATCCGTACATGAATGGACAATTTGTGTTTAAAAATGCTGTAGTTCGTTTCGCAGAAGTAATCAATGAAGGATTAGAAGCAAATGGTCTTCAGGTTTCAGATATTGATATGTTGATTCCACATCAGGCGAATTTGAGAATTTCACAATTCATTCAAAACAAATTCAAATTGACAGATGATCAAGTTCATAATAATATTCAAAAATACGGAAATACAACAGCAGCTTCTATTCCTATTGCTTTGACAGAAGCTTGGGAAGAAGGTAAAATCAAATCTGGAGATACTGTAGTTTTAGCGGCTTTCGGAAGTGGATTTACTTGGGCAAGTGCTATTATTAAGTGGTAATTTAATTCATCTTACATTATATTTAAAACCTGCTCTTTTTGGAGCAGGTTTTTTTTATAATTTTGTTTGGAGTCATTGCGAGGAACGAAGCAACCGCATTTAGTTTTTTGCGCTTGTAAACGTACCAATTTTCTTGTGGTTGCTTCGTTCCTCACAATGACAAACTATTTTAATAAATGTAATATTTAATGAAAAAAAATCAACTCGAAATAGCTTGTTTTAATTACGAATCTGCACTAATTGCACAAGAAAATGGCGCGGACAGAATTGAACTGTGTGAAAACATGAAACTTGGAGGAACAACGCCAAATTCTATATTGGTGGTAAAAGTCCGTGAGAGCTTAAATATTAAAATGCATGTAATTATTAGACCTCGAGGCGGCAATTTTGTTTATTCTGATGATGAACTTATAGAAATGAAACAAGATATAAAACAATTTAAAAAATTGGGAGTTGATGGTTTTGTTTTCGGAATTTTGAAAGAAAACGGAAAAGTAAATAAAAAACAAAATAAAGAATTAGTGCATTTGGCACATCCGCTTTCTTGTACATTTCATCGTGCTTTTGATGTTGTAAAAGATGTAGAGAAATCACTTGAAGATGTGATCGACTGCGGTTTCAAAACAATCTTAACTTCTGGTCAGGGCATAAATGTTACAGAAGGAATCTGGACTTTAGAGAAACTTCAAAAACTTGCTGGAGATAGAATAGAAATCATGCCTGGCGGCGGCTTAAGATCTTCAAATATAAAATTATTACAAGAAAAACTAGACATCACTTTTTATCATTCATCAGCAATAACAGATAATTCTGAGATCGCAAACCCTGAAGAGATAAAGGAACTTCGTAACTTTTTATAGTATTTTAATAAACAAAAAAAGTCTGGAGTGGCATCTCCAGACTTTTTCTCTACAAAAAATTATTCAAAAATTATTCAAAAAATCTTTTTTGGAAGGGCTGTTAGAACATTCCGCCTCCATCTTTATTAGTATTGTCTTCTCTTTGTTTACGTTGAAGGTTTTTGATTTTAGCACCTCCAAAGTTGTATGTCAAACCTACATAAACAGTTTGGCTTTCCCATTTAAACTGACCTGCCTGCGGATAAGGAGACATAGTATCAAAAGCATATTTCATGGTGTTGAAAACGTCATTAAAACGTACACTAATATTCATTTTGTTGTCTAACAAAGTGTAACGTGATCCAATATCCATTTTATACATTTCGTGGCTGTTGTTTTGCAATCCATCAACGGCACCTCTGTAAAAACCAAATAGTAAAAAGCTTAAACGTTTGTTTACTTTAAAATTTGAATTCATACGCCCATTAAAAGCGGCAACAGTAACCGTTTTCTGCTCTGGCTCACTTTGGCCGCCTGCTACGTATTTATAAACAATTCCTTCTTGATTAATGCTAGAAAAATCAATCGATGGTTGAATGTCCCACCATTTTGTAATTTTATAATTGAAAGAAGCTTCAAATCCATAAGACGTATTATGATCAAAGTTTGTATAAGACATAATTTGCTTTTCTTTACTTGCGTCTGCAGGATCTGGATATAAAATTCTGCTGATCTGGTCATTAATGCTTCTCACAAAAACACCAGCAGTAAAACTTCCTTTTTCGAATGTTTTAGTATAATTTACTTCTACAGAATTTGTAAACTGAGGTCTTAATTCAGGGTTTCCTAATGAAGTAACTAATGGAGTAGCAAACTCTCGAATTGGTTTTGTCTGTTCTAAACTTGGACGGTCAACACGACGGCTGTAGCTGAATTGTAAAGTATTCTTTTCGTTTAAATTATAAGTTAAATATGCAGAAGGATACAATGTAATGTAATCGTCATCAAATTTATCCTTGCCATGATTTAAGTTAGTTTCAACTTTATAACTCTCAAAACGAGCACCTACCTGATAGCTTAATTTTTTAAATTTCTGACCAAACGTTACATAAGCAGAATAAATATCAGTATCATAAGTGTAATTCGAAGTCTGAGCTTCTACAGGAAGTAGAGGATTCCCCGTAATATAATCATTCCCAGTTCTTGTAATTCTTGCTTCTGCTCCAGCTTCAAGAGTTGTTTTTTCGTTTAACGGATTAACATAGTCAATATTTACAGTGCTTAGTTTACGAGTTCCTTTCAAGAAATCATTATACACAACATTTGAACTTGTATTGTCAGTATTAGTTGTTTGAGTATCGAAAGAAGCATTTTGAGTTTCTTTATTATCGCTGTAATTTGCTTCAAAATCTAAAGTATGTCCTTCTTTTTTAAAGATATGTTTGTATGCTAAATTGTAAGTCCCAACTTGGTCTGGTCCCCAATATCTCGATTTTTGAAAAATATTCGAAATGTCTGAATTCGTTACATTGTTATAGTCGATGTCAGTATCTACAAAACCTTTTCCTGTATTTTTATTTTGGTTAGTGTAAATAGACAATGTGTTATGATCATCAATTAAATAATCCATTCCTATTTTGTATAAATAAGAATCATTATCATTGATCACGTCAATTTTTTGAACGATATCTTGATCAAATCTTCTAATTAATCCATCATTATAATACGTTCCAAAATTTTGTCCCACATTACCAAAGAAATTTACCTTTCCTGTTTTGTAGTTCAAATCTAAAGACTGATTGTATTTTGCAGTTTGTCCAAAAGTGATACCGCCGCTGTAACTTCCGTTAAAACCAGTATTGGCATTTTTATGCAAAATAATATTGATAATTCCAGACATTCCTTCCGGATTGTATTTTGCACTTGGATTGGTAATTAACTCAATTTTTTTGATAGAAGTTGACGGAATTTGCTTCAATAACTGAGCAGGGTCAATATTAGAAGGACGTCCGTCAATTAATACACGAACATTATCATTTCCGCGAAGCGAAAGTTTTCCATCCTGATCCACATTCACAGAAGGAATATTATTCATAATGTCAGAAGCAGAAGCTCCTGCTGTTGTTAAATCTTTACCAACATTAACCACTTTTCTATCGATTTTTTGTTCGATTGTAGAACGTTCAGCAACAATATTTACGCCTTTAAGCTGTGTTGCCTCTTCTTCAAGAGAAACATTTACAGTCGCAGCTTTTTTATTTTCGCTTAAAATAACAGATCCAATATATTTTCTAAATCCGATGTATTGAATTTCGATTGTATAGCTTTTCAAAGCAATGTTTTTAAATGAAAAGTCCCCATTGTCATCTGTATTCACACCAGAAACAATTTTTCCATTTTCTTTAATTGAAACAGTTGCATAAGAAATTGGTGCACTGTTTGACTTTTCGGTAATTTTTCCAGAAATACTTCCTGTATTCTGAGCTTGTGCTGTTGCGATTACCCCCAATAACGCGAACAGAAAGAATTTTAATTTCATGATTTTCTTGTTGATTATTTTGATTTGATTGATGATGATTTTGTTTGTTAGTTTTTTTCTTTTTGATGCTTCAAAATAAATTTGAAGTCTCTATTAAGACTCTTTTGTGTTGGATATGTTACAAGAAATTGTGAAAAAAAACACAAAAAAAATCTCATGCCCTGTTTTGTAGGAGATTATGCTTTTGATTTTTTGATAATTTTAACAATTGAAAATGCAGGTTTTTTATCAAATTCAAACTCTTTTCCTGAATTTTATATGTTTTTGATTTTCTCTAATTGATGAATAAGCAGTATCTTTGCTCACTTTAAAATAAGTTTACATGTCATTACCACAAATTCTTACACCTTCTATACAAAAAGCAATACAAGCATTATTTGATGTTACGATTGATAAAATTGAGTTTCAAACTACTAGAAAAGAGTTTGAAGGCGATATTACAATGGTAATTTTTCCACTGCTAAAAGTGATTAAAAGTAATCCAGCCGAATTAGGAAATAAAATTGGAAATTATTTAGTTGAAAATGTTTCTGAAGTGGCGCGCTTTAACGTAGTTTCAGGTTTTTTGAATATCGTAATTTCAGATAGTTATTATCTAAATTTCTTTAACGGAATAAAAGATAACAAGCAATTTGGGTATGTAACTCCAAACCCTGCAGAGAAAGCCGTGATGGTAGAATATTCTTCACCAAATACCAATAAACCACTGCACTTAGGTCATGTTCGTAACAACTTGTTAGGATATTCTGTTGCCGAAATTTTAAAAGCATCTGGCAAAAAAGTATACAAAACTCAAATTATCAACGATAGGGGAATTCATATTTGTAAGTCAATGCTGGCTTGGGAAAAATTCGGAAACGGAGAAACTCCAGAATCTTCTGGTTTAAAAGGAGATAAATTGGTTGGTAAATATTACGTAGAATTTGACAAAGCATATAAATCTGAAATTAACGGTTTAATTGAAACTGGTAAAACAGAAGAAGAAGCTAAAAAACAAGCGCCGATTATTATAGAAGCGCAAGATATGCTTAAGAAATGGGAAGCTGGAGATGAAGAAGTTATTGCGCTTTGGAAAAAAATGAACGAATGGGTGTATGAAGGTTTTGCAACTACTTATACAAATCTTGGAGTTAATTTTGATAAATATTACTACGAAAGCAACACTTACTTATTAGGAAAAGATGTTGTTCAAGTTGGTTTAGATAAAGGTGTTTTCGAAAAAGATCCTGACGGTTCAGTTTGGATTGATTTAACAGATGAAGGTCTTGACCGTAAAATTGTATTACGTTCTGACGGAACTGCTGTTTATATGACACAGGATATTGGAACGGCAATTCAGCGTGTAAAAGATATGCCAGATGTTGGCGGAATGGTTTATACGGTTGGTAACGAACAAGATTACCACTTTAAAGTATTGTTCTTAATCTTGAAAAAATTAGGTTTTGACTGGGCTTCAAGCTTATATCATTTATCATACGGAATGGTTGATTTACCTTCTGGAAAAATGAAAAGCCGTGAAGGAACTGTTGTAGATGCAGATGATTTAATGCAGGACATGACAGATACAGCAAAACAAATTTCTGAAGATTTAGGAAAACTAGACAGCTATTCTGACGAAGAAAAAGCGAAATTGTACAAAACAATTGGTTTAGGTGCTTTGAAATATTACATTTTAAAAGTAGATCCTAAAAAACGTATTTTGTTTAATCCAGAAGAGTCTGTTGATTTTGCTGGAAATACAGGGCCGTTTATTCAATATACATACGCGAGAATTCAGTCAATAATTCGTAAAGCAGATTTTGATTTTACAGCTAAAACTGAAATAGAAGAACTTCATGAAAAAGAAAAAGAATTGGTAAAACAAATCGAACTTTTCCCAGAAGTAATTCAAAATGCGGCTCAAAATCATAGTCCAGCTTTGATTGCTAATTATACTTACGATTTAGTAAAAGAATATAATTCGTTCTATCAATCTGTTCATATTTTAGGAGAAGTAGATTTAACTAAAAAAATATTCAGAGTTCAGCTTTCTCAAAAGGTAGCTGAGGTAATAAAATCTGCATTCCATTTATTAGGAATCGAAGTGCCGGAGAGAATGTAATTATTTATAAATATTTAAAAGAGCCGATAACTATTCAGTTATCGGCTCTTTTTTTTGCGGTAAAGTTTAGAGAAAATCAAAGTTATTATTACCAAAAGGTTAAGAATTTTGGTGAATGAATTTTCGTGTAAAAAACAGAAAATATCATTTGGATATATGGTTTTTATAATTATGTTTACAGTAAGAAATTTATTGATAATTATAGTTGATAAAGCTAACGAATATAAGCTTTTTTTCATTTTTACTGTTAAAAAAAATAATCGAGGAAGCTGAAAATCGTAAGAGTAGGCAAAATTTTAAACCCAAAAACATGATTAAAAAACCTTTACTATTAATGATGCTCTTTTTTGCTTTTACAGCAATGAACGCACAAGATTTAATTGCTCCATCTTATGGATTTTCACACAACAAAACAGCTTATATCACTTTGGCTGATGGAACTGAAATTAGCGGAACTATTCGTGATATCGACAGAGACAAAGGATTAATTGAATACATTAAATTGCAAGACGCAGCAGGAAAAAAACACAAACTAAAACCAGAAGATATTAAGTTTATGTATTTACCGCCAAGCGGACTTGATAACCTGACTAAAAAACTAGACTTTATTTCAGATTATCAAAAGTGGAGCGATGATAAATTGAACCAAGAATATATAAAAGAAGGTTACGCATATTTTGAAACTGCTGATGTAAAAATCAAAAAGAAAAATTCGAAATTATTAATGCAGCTTTTAAACCCTGGGTTTAGTAAAGAATTTAAAATCTACTGTGATCCGCACGCAAAAGAGACTGCTTCTTTAGGAGTTGGCGGTGTAAAGTTTGTTGGGGGAGATGCTAAATCTTACTATGTTGCCAAAAAAGATTCACCAGCATTTTTGCTTAAGAAAAAGGAATATAAAAAAGAATTTGTGCCATTATGGGGAGGCTGTGAGAAAGTAATTGCTGCAAATCCTGAGCCAAAATGGACAGACTTGACAAAGCATGCCATCTCATATTCTGAGTGTGCAGAAGCAAAATAATATTGTTTGAAAGATTCATCTTTAAATTTAAAATGCAAAAAAAGCCGATAGTTATAGCTATCGGCTTTTTGTTTTAAGAACAGCCCCTAAAAAAATCAAAAGTATCAGAATAAGACATTTTTTTATCTCAATAAAGAGCCGGTATATGAATTAATGATTTTTCGTGTTAATTTTGCGCTCGAAAAAAGATAACTTTTGAAGCTTTCACCCCAACTGCTGTCAATTATTACAGACAATAAATTACAATACCTCCTTATATTCATTTTTAACTATTTTGAATTAGTAACCCTTTTAGTGAGAAATAATAAGGATTACCGTCTAATTAATTTTAGGCGGTTTTTTTATTTTCATCTGATTAATTGTAAGAATAACTTTTAATTTTTACTTGTTAAAAAGAAATAAATTCTTGTTAAAATTAAATTAATTTTATAAGTTGCGCCCCTTAATTCAAATTAACTATAATGAAAAGAAAGATTAAAGGATTTGCAATTCTTGTATTCTTGTTTACTGTCCAATTATTTTTTGCACAGGAAAAAGCAGTTTCAGGAATTGTATCGGATGGAAGCGGACCAATTCCAGGTGCGAATGTTGTTGTAAAAGGAACTAGCAATGGAGTTCAAACCGATTTTGATGGAAAGTATAAAATTAAAGCCAAGACAGGAGATGTTATTGTGTTTTCTTACATGGGTATGAAAGACCAATCTATTACAGTTGGTAATTCGTCTACTGTAAATGTCAAAATGCAGGATGGTGGAGAACAATTAGAAGAGGTTGTTGTAACTGCACTGGGAGTTAAAAAAGAAGAAAAAAAATTGGGTTATGCAGTTTCAAAAATTACTTCGGATGAAATAACTAAGTCTGGAGAACAAAATGTTTTGCAGGCGCTGGCTGGAAAAGCTGCCGGTGTTCAGGTTATAGGTACTGGTGGAACGCCAGGTGCTTCTAGTAAAATAATCATTAGAGGAGTAAATACCATTAAAGGAAATTCAGATCCTCTGATTGTTGTTGATGGTATTCCTATTGACAATACAACAAGTCAAACTAGTGCTGGTGATAATCCATTTAATGCAAACTTGTCTGGTATTAATAACTCTAATCGTGCACTGGATATTAATCCTGATGATATCGAAAGTGTATCAGTACTTAAAGGTCCAGCGGCGGCTGCATTATACGGTGAGAGAGCAGGTAACGGAGTTATTATCTATACAACAAAAAAAGGTAAAAGCGGAAAAAGTTTAGGAATCGATTACTCAACTGCATTGGCGATTGATCATGTTAGTCAATTGCCTGCTAGACAAAATAAATATGTTCAAGGTACAAGTGCCACAGCGACTGCTGTAAATCCAAACACTCCTCAAAGCTGGGGACCTTCAGCAGAGTCATTAAATATTCCGATGTATAACAATGTTAAGAATTTCTTTCAGGAAGGATTAACCTTTACAAACAATATATCTTTTTATGGTGGTAATGAAAAAGCCACTTATAGAGCATCATATGGTAATGTTACACAAACAGGTATGATTCCTGAAACAGGATTAAAAAGAAATACTTTAAGAGTTGTTGGAGATCTAAAATTAAATGAAAAATGGAAAACAGGTGGTAGCTTGCAATATACTCATACAACCAATACATTAGCCCAAAATGGAAGTAACTCTTCTGGTGTAATGTTAAGTTTGCTTCGTTCTCCTTCAAATTATGATCTAAGAAACTATAAAGATGAAGAGGGTAATAATATGAACTATTATAACTCGTATGATAATCCATATTTTACAGTTAATGAAAATCCCGCGACAAGTGATGTAAATCGTGTTTTTGGAAATATGTACCTTACTTATTCGCCAGCAGCTTGGTTGTCCCTTACTGCAAAAGGAGGTATAGATACTTATTCTGATTATCGAAAACAAGTTTATGCTATTTCATCTAATGGAGATAATCTTGCTGGTATGGGAGAAGTTGCTTTCAATAATATTAATAACAAACAATTTTATGGTGATTTTATAGCAACAGGATTATTGCCTTTAAAATCAGAATGGCTAAAGATAAATTATACTGCCGGACTTAATTTACGTTCTTCTCAGAACACAGATGTTTTTTCTCGAGGAAAAGATCTTGCAGTGAGAAATCTTTATAATTTGTCAAATGCGACACAATTGTACGCATCAAACGCAGAATCTAATGTGATGTCCAGAGCTTTGTTTGGACAATTAGAATTTGATGTTAAGAATCAACTTTTTATTACAGGATCGCTTAGAAAAGAATGGTCTTCTACGTATGGAACAGATGCAAATAGCGCTTTATTCCCAGCTGCTTCTGCTTCATGGGTTTTATCAAGCTCTTTTGATTTACCAGAATGGATAAACTTTATGAAAATGACTTACGGATATGGAGAAGTGGGTATTGCTCCACAACCGTACTACACTATAAGTACATTTTCTCAGCCATTTATGACAGATGGTTTTACAGATGGTTTAAGTTTTCCTTACAACGGTGTAAACGGTATGGCTGTTTCGGGGGTTTTAGGGAATCAACAATTAAAACCAGAAAGAGTATTAGGACATGAACTTGGTTTTAATACTAAGTTTTTAGAAAATCGCCTTTCATTCGATTTAAATCTATATTACAAAACATCTAAAGATTTATTAATAGAATTGCCACTGCCGCAATCAAGCGGATATGCATTGGTTTACCAAAATGCGGCTGAATTGGTTAATAAAGGTATTGAGGTTGAACTTGGCTATGATATTTTCAAAAAAAATAATGCATTTCAATGGAATATTAATTTGAATTGGTCTAAGAACGAAAATAAAGTGACTGACATATACGGAAACTTAGATGAGATTTCTATTGAAACTGCTTTTGGTTCTATTGGATATTATGCTGTAAAAGGACAACCATTAGGAAGTTTTTATGGAACAAAATGGAAACGTGATGAAAATGGACAAAAAATAATTGGATCTAATGGTTTACCAATAGTAGCAGATGAAACTGGAAATTTAGGGAATTCTGCTCCTAAATGGACAGGAGGTTTAAGAAACACATTTACTTATAAGAGAGTTACTTTGTCAGGATTGCTAGATTTTAGACACGGTGGAGTTGTGTATAATGGTACACTGGCAAGATTACACAATTTTGGTGTTTCTGAAGCTTCTGCAGATAGAGAGCATAATTATATTATTGATGGTGTGAAACAAGATGGAACTCCAAATAATATTGCAATATCGGCTAAAAATTATTACCAAAAATACTTAGGAGATGGTGGAGGTGCTGCAGAAGAAGCTGTAACAGATGTGAACTGGATAAGACTTCGTGATATTACATTAAGTTATGATTTTAATGTGAAAAAATTCACGGCTATTAATTCGGCTCAACTGTCATTTACAGGTAGAAATTTATGGCTAAATACTAATTACAAAGGTGTTGATCCAGAAACGAGCTTAACAGGAGCAGGTTCAAAAATTAATGGATTAGATTACTTTAATAATCCTGGAAGTAAATCATTTATAATGTCTCTTAAAGTCGGATTTTAAATTCTAAATTAATAAAAATGAAAAAATATATAAAATGTGTAATTCTGGCCACTATAGGTTTTGGCCTTTTTACAAGCTGTCAATCTGAATTAGACCACTTTAACGAGAATCCAAATTCATCTATTTCAACTACGCCGAGTTTATTGCTTTCTGCAATGGAAGTTTCTACTTTTTCAACACATACAACTGGGTTGATTAGAACTTCAAATATTTTAGATCAGCATCTTGCTGGGACAAGCGTAGGGCAGTTAGGAGATATTCAACGTTACTTTATTAGCGAGCAGGATGTAAATAACGAATGGAATACTTTGTATAGTACAACTTTAATGAATGGTTATATCTTAAATCGTGATTTTGCTACTCATTATCCCTACTATAATGGTATTGGCCAAGTTTTAACCGCGATAAATTTGGGTTATGCAACTGATCTTTGGGGAGATGTTCCTTATGATGAGGCTTTTAAAGCTGATCAAGGAAATAGAGCTCCTAAATATAATACTCAGCAGGAAATTTATGAGAGATTGCAAAGTATCTTGGATGATGCGATTGTGAACTTACAAAAAACAGAGTCAAGTAATCTTACTGTTCCTGGAGATGACGATTACATATTTAATGGAAATACCAAAAAATGGATTCAAGTTGCTTATGTCTTGAAAGCAAGATATGCCTTACGATTAACACAGGTTGATTCGCAGGCAGCACAAAAAGCATTAAGTTATATTGCCGCTTCAGGAATAAGTTCAATTGGCGATGATGCTAATACTTTTTTCCCTGGAACATCAAACGGTCTCAATCAATGGTATGCCTTTGAAAATAGTCGTGCAAATTACTTAAAAACAGGAGCATATTTCGTAAACTCTTTAAAAGAGTCTGATGATCCGAGATTGTCATTTGCAATTGCTAAAGACAAGAATGGTAATTATACAGGCAACGCGGCAGATGATTTAGATACTACTTCATCTTCTTATATTGGTCCTGCATTTGCGAGTGCGACTTCTTCAATTGGATTGGTGACATATGCAGAAGCCAAATTCATAGAAGCTGAAGCGAAATTTAGATTGGGACAAGATGCAGCACAATCATTAAAAGATGCAGTAGCGGCATCTGTATTAAAAGTTACTGGTAGTGCAGCAACGACAGATTTTTTATCGGCAGCAACTGCTACAGTAAATTTAGAGACAATTATCCAACAAAAATATCTTGCTCTTTTCTTAACTATGGAACCCTATAATGATTACAGAAGAACTGGTTTCCCTGTGTTAGACCCAAACCAATCATCAAATATAAAGTTTATTCCTCTAAGGCTTCCAACGCCATCTGATGAAAGACAATATAATCCAAATGCTACGGTAGTTAGTAATGTTACAACCAATGTGTGGTGGGATAAAAATTAAACAATTTATATAGCATTAAAAAAGCCGGAAGTCTCAAAACTTCCGGCTTTTTTAATAACAACTAATTCTAATTACTTAACAAATTTGTCAATGATTTTATCTGTTTCTGCTTTAGCAGTATCTGGTTTTAAATCAAATAATAGAGAGTAAAGTGCTTTTCTGTCAACTTTAGCTTCTAAGTTCAAATCTTTATTTCTGTCAAAAAGAGTCTGCCATTTGTCACGAACATTTTTCCAAAGTGCATTGTTTTCTTTCCACCATTTTTGAGCAGCAATACATTTCACATCTGGAACTTTAGTGTAAACATCAAATCCTTTTTCTTGCGCTAACAAAACATCCTTTCCAGCATCGTCACGAACCAATTTATCGTTGTCTTGCTCATGGTTCCATCCTGTAGCACTGATTTCGTGAATATTTCTTCTTTTTAAAACATTGTAATCGTTACGTTTTGTCTGCTCTCTTCTAGGAAGCGGAGCATCAGCAACGTTTGCCCAGTAATCTTGTCCATCAACGTGTACCCAAGTTGAAGATCCTTCATATCTCGGACTGTCATCTACTTGATATACTTTTTGAGTCCATTGTCCCTTAACCGCTTTTTTGTCTAGCTTTTTGTATTTCCAAGAAGTTCCTTTGTTAAAAGAATACAAGTCTGTGTTTTCGTATAGCCAGTCTTGCCTCCAGTGTTTGATAATCATATCGTCACTTACAATTAGTAAATGCTGCATAACAATTTTGTTAGGAGTATCTTCTAATAATTCCACCCATTCTAAAGCAGATTCGTGTTTTGTTTCAGATGGTTTATAAGTAAGAGAATCTTTTGGATATGAGAAGGTTTCTGTAAAATTAAATTTCACTTCATAACAACCGCACATAGATTTAATCGATTTTATGTCTTGTTGTTTTTTGTCCTGACTAAAACCAAGACCACATGTTAAAGCCATAGCGGCTGACAAAAAAAGGCTTTTTGAAATCATAACTTATTGTTTTGTTTTAAATTTTGGCAAATATATAAATTTTATTTAGAACAATTAAAAATAGTTATATATTTGCACCTGTTATTAAGACTGAATAAAAATAATGAAAATAAATTTTACCCTTTTTGCTGGACTTCTTTTTTGTACTTGTTCTTTTGCTCAGCAAAAAGACACTATTAACTCACAGGAAAAATTATCAGAAGTTGTTGTTACAGGACAATTTGAGCCACAATCCATAAAAAAATCCGTATTTAATGTTCGAGTGATTTCAAGTAGAGATATTAAAAATTTAGCAGCAAATAACTTGGCTGATGTTTTAAATCAGTACTTAAATATTACGGTTAGACCAAGTGGCACAAGTGGTCGTTCTACAGTTTCTTTATTTGGTTTAGATGCTCAGTATTTTAAAATTCTAGTAGATAATGTTCCGTTAGTAAATGAAGCTGGTTTAGGAAATAATACAGATTTATCACAGATTAATTTAGACGATGTTGAGCGAATTGAAATAGTCGAAGGATCGATGGGTGTAGTTTATGGGGCTAATGCTGTAAGTGGAGTTTTAAATATTATTACAAAAAAATCGTCAATACATAAATGGAATATTACAGCTGCTGTACAAGAAGAAACGGTTAAAGATGAATATGCACTTTTTGATGAAGGTCGTCATATCCAATCGTTGAGAGTTGCCCATACATTTAATGATAACTGGTTTGTGAGTGTTGGTGCTAATAGAAACGATTTTCAAGGATTTTTAGACGATAAAAATGGAAAAGATTACGATGTTAATGACCAAACTCGTGGATACAGATGGCTGCCAAAAGAACAACTAAATGGAAATGCCTTAATTGCTTACAATAAAGGTTCATTTAAAGTTTTCTATAAGTTTGAATACTTAGATGAAGATGTTGACTATTATAATGCTACAGTACAGTCAGGTTACAATCCAGTATTAGGATCTTATACATATGCTGACGATATGAGGTATTTTACTAATAGATATTTTCATAATTTAAATGCAACAGGAAAACTTTTTACGAGATTAAACTACAATATATCGCTTTCTCATCAGAAACAAGAACGTAATGTTGAAGACTTTAAATATTATTTTCAGAATAAAAGTGAAAAAGAAAATGTTACTACAAAAGACCAATCGATGGAAGTTCTTTACTCAACAGGAACTCTAAGTAACTTTTTTACAAACAAAAAATATGATCTGCAAGTTGGATATGAATTTGTAAACAATCAAGGGTACTCTTTGATTCAAGAGGGAAATAATCTTTTTTCTCCTGTCAGAAAGACTCTTGAAAATTATGATTTCTTTGTTTCCGCTGAAATTATGACAACTGAGAGATTTTCTATACGTCCAGGATTAAGATTCTCAGCGCAGTCTAAATTTAAAGATCAATATGCATCCTCACTTAATTTAAAATATTTATTTGATAAAGGAATTGAACTTAGAGGTTCTTATGGTTCATCATTTAGAACACCGACTTTTGAAGAACTATATTCCAAATTAATTTTTGACGGACATTTCTTTACAGGAAATGAAAACTTGATACCAGAAACTAGTACTTCATTTGAAGCCAGTTTAAAAAAATCATCTTTTATAGGTTCACGCTTGCAAGTTTCAAACACATTTGCGGGAAGCTACCTAGATGTTAATGATAGAATTGATATGGCTTTGATACGATACAATCCAGATACAGGAAATCCAGAATATCAATATATAAACATCAGTAAATACAAAATGTGGAATTTCTCTACAATGAATCAATTTAGGTATAGAGATTTGACATTCAATATTGGAGCAGCTGTAGTTGGTGTTTCTAGAAAAATAGAAAATCAAGTATTTACATCAGATGACAAATTTTTGTACTCTTTCAATGTCAATAGTAGTGTTTCTTACTTAATACAAAAATGGGGGACAATATTTTCTGCCTACTACAAATACAACGGAAAGTCACAGCAATTTATAGAAGGATCTTCAGGATATATTATATCTGATATCGATCCAAGTAATTGGCTTGATGCAAGTATTAGAAAGACTTTCTTCAAAAATCAGCTTGATGTTACAATTGGAGCGAGAAATATTTGTAATGTGACGAATGTTAGGCAGACAAACACGAATCAATCTGCTGGACATGCAGGAGATTCAAATGTAATGCTCGCTTATGGGCGCTCTTATTTTATCAGACTTTCATATAATCTTAATCTTTAAATATAAACTAAAATACAAATGAAAAAACTATTATTCTTATCACTTTTCGTGTTATCATTGGTCTCTTGCTCAAGTGATGACAACAATACGGCTGAAATTAATGGAGTTGCTTTTGCATCAACCTCATTGAATTTAACTGCTGCTGAAACGCCTATCGTGATTAATTTCGCAATACCAACAGCAACTGCAGGATCTTTGACACTAACTTACGTAGAAAATGCTGTTGTTGAAGGAACTGACTTTTCTACTATACCAGCTGCTACTGCAAAAACAATCGTAGTTCCCTTTGAAAAAAATGTTTCTTCTGTAAGTTTTACTTTTAAGAAATTAAAAGAAGCTATTGAAGGAGAAGTTAAAAATGTTGTTTTCACAATTTCAAGCAATACTATTAATGCTATTTTAGGTGAAAATAAAACAGTTCAAGTTAATTTTAATGAGACAGCTTATACGGGCGGTGTTTTAGCTGCAAGTGTTGGAGGACCAAATCAGCCAAATCAACTTTATCTTGATTTTAGTTCTGGTATAACTAAATCTGTAAATAGAGCGACTTGGGATTTTGGTTTCAATTCAGGAAGTGAATTTAGAGTTATAATAAACGGATCAGTTAAGATGGCTGTTAAAAAATTAGAAACATCTGACATCACTTTACCTCAGGAAGTTGATGCTAACGTAAGCGTAGGTGCAGGAACAACAGCTGCTTCAAACGGCTTTGTTGATAATCCAACAGGCGTTTTAACAGGTGCAGGTGCAGGGATAGGAACAGCTATTGCTGAAGTTTCAGCTACAGATGCTGATAATAAAGTATATCTTGTTAATATGGGCGCTTTGGTTGGGACTAAAGTTGCAGGAACAGGAGGAGTTGAAGTTGATGGAGAATCAAGAGGTTGGAAAAAAGTTAGAATTTTAAGAAATGGAACTGGTTATAAAATTCAATATGCTGATTTATCATCTACTACTTTTACTGAAAAAACAATTTCTAAAGATACTGCTTATAATTTTACATTTTTTAGTTTAGCTTCTGGAAATACTGTTTCTGTTGAACCTGAAAAAGCTAAATGGGATTTAAACTTTACAGTTTTTACAAATTACCTAAATATGGGTAGTGGTGATGTAACATATGGATATGCTGATTTTATTACTAGTAACTCAAGAGGAGGGGCAAAAGTTTATCAAGTTTTAGTTTCTACTGGAGGATCTTATGCTGATTTTACAAAAGCAAAAATTGTTGAAGATAACTTTAAAGCTTCTGAGACAGATCAAAGAATAATTGGGGCAAACTGGAGAAACGGTGGAGGACCAACTACTTTACCAAGTATCAGAACAGATCGTTTTTATGTAGTTAAAGATGCTGCTGGAAACTACTACAAAGTAAGATTTCTTACAATGCTAAATGAAGCAAGTGAAAGAGGAAATGTTACTTTAGAATATGCTATCTTAAAATAATTTTAAAATGAAAATCTAAAAAATATAAAGAGTATTTCATTCTAAAATTATAAAGCATCGCATTAAAATTTAGTTAATCATTAGCTTTGTTTTTTTTATTTTTTTTTGATAAAGAGGTTAGATTTATCTAGCCTCTTTTTTTTGATCTAGTTTCTTACTAAAATGAATTAGAAACAAAATGTTATTCTATCTTTGCACAAGTTTTTCCTGCAATAAATTAACGATAACTTAATTGGTTTAATTTTTGTAGCAGTTCTTCATATTTTATAATTATTAAGTGAATACAAAATCTTATTTTTTTCAGTCTTTTGCGATTGTGGCGTTAGCGCTGGTTGCCTTTATTGGATTCAAACAAATCCTTCCAGATAAAATCTTTTCAGACAGTAAACTAGATTCTAAAAACATATTAATCGATAGTCTGCTTTTAGAATCTGTGGCCAAAGATTCTCTTTCTTTGGATGATGATAGTATTGCTGAAAGCGAAAAAAAGCTAAACAACCAAAAAATTGTTTATGATGAAACTGAGGGAATCGAATTTCCTGCAGAAACTTTTGAGAATTATAAAGGATTTCAATATCTGATTCCTTTTTACGAAAAATTATATCAGTTAGAGAAAAATCCGCAGAACAAAGTTAGAATTGCTTACTATGGAGATTCTATGACAGATGGAGATTTAATCGTTCAAGACGTTCGTGCCAATTATCAAGAACGTTTTGGAGGAAATGGAGTTGGATTTGTTCCTATCACTTCAGAATCTGCGGCATCTAGAGGTTCTGTAAAATCTACTTATTCTAAAAACTGGAAAACACAATCATATTTAAATGTCAAAAAACCAACGAGCCCTTTTGGAATTAACGGACATGTGTTTTTTGCAAACGATCTATCAAATCCAACTTGGGTTCAATACGAAGCGGGACTTAAAAAATATTCTACTTCATTAGATAATGCAACCTTATTTTACGGTCGTTCCTCTAAAACAGGAAAAGTTAATTTTATTATAGGTAAAGACACTATTAAAAAGAATCTTTCGCCGAATAATTTAGTAAATACATTAAAGGTTTCTTCTGGAAGCTTAAAAGCTTTTAAAGCGAATTTTGTGCATGCAGATTCTATTCCGATTTACGGATTTAATTTTGATAACGGAATTGGAGTTCACGTTGATAATTTCTCTCAAAGAGGAAATTCGGGACTTCCAATATCAATGTTCAATGCAGATGTCATGAGAGCTTTTAATAATAATCTGAATTATGATTTAATTATTCTGCATTACGGAACAAATGTTTTGAACTACGGAACCAAAAATTATTCTTGGTACGAAAAAGGAATGACTAAAACGGTAAATAAAATAAAAGAATCTTTTCCAGGTGTTTCCATCCTGATTGTTTCCACAGCCGATAAATCGACTAAATATGAATTGGAAATGAAAACCGATTCTGCAGTAGTTCCTTTAATGAAAGCTCAAAAACATTATGCACTTGAAACCGAATCTGGATTTGTAAATTTATATACTTTAATGGGCGGAGACGGATCGATGATAAAATGGGTGGATGAAACTCCGGCAAGAGCCAATAAAGATTACACGCACTTTAACCAGCGTGGCGCAAAAGCAATTGGTAATTTGTTGTACGGACAATTAAACAAAGGATACGAAGAATATAAAGTACTCAGAGAAAAGAGAGATTCTAATACGAATAAGCAGAGAACCGTAAGGAAAGCTAAGGCCGATTCCGTTTCCGTAACAAAAGACAGTGTATGATAAATAAATTTATTGTTTTCTTTTGTTGTCTTTTTTTCTTGAATAATGAAAAGACTTCAAAAATAGATGTACATCCAATACATAAAAGCATGATTCAGAAAGTTGATACTGCAGCGGCCGACGCACCTTTAGAAGGGCAATTTTATAATGCGAAAGTATTAAAAGGTTTTTTTCAGAAATTAGAAAAAAATGAAGATCAGAAAAATCAGAAAATCAATATTGTACATATTGGAGATTCGCACATTCAAGGTGATTTGATGACGAATGAGATCAGAAAGAACTTGCAGCAAAAATTTGGCAATGCAGGACGTGGTTTAGTATTTCCATATCAATTAGCTAAAACAAACGGATCTTATAATGAGCGTTTCAATTCGAATCGAGTTTGGGAAAGCTACAGAAATATTTATCCCTTTAAAAATAATCCAGTTGGATTAAGCGGGATTGGACTTTGGAGAGATTCTGGCGGATTTGTAATGGAAATGAATATAAAAGATCCTGCTTATAAATTTAATACCATAAAAATTATAACTCCAAAAAATCAGAATATGTTTGATTTGGCGGTTTCCTCTAAGGTTAATTCAATTCAAACCACTGAACGAAAAGTTATAACGCATAAAATAAAAAAAGGCGAAGTACTTGGAACCATTGCAGATAAATATAATGTTTCGGTCGCTGAAATAAAAAGAGACAATCGATTAAAGTCAAATAATATTCGTGCGGGGAGAACTTTAAAAATTTCGACTAATGAAACAAGGGCAAAAACAATTTCTATGTCTGAGTTTGTTCCTTTACCGATAGAATCAGATTCGTATTCACATTATTACAATTCCGACAATGCTTTAAGCCGAATTTTTTTGATTCCGAATAAAGAAGCTTCAAATTATGAGTTAAACGGACTTGTTTTAGAAAAAGATTCCCCTGGGATTCTATACAGTGGTATAGGAGTAAATGGAGCCAAGTTTTCAGATTATAATAAATATCCGTTATTTTTTGAACAACTAAAAGCATTGCATCCAGATTTGCTTGTTTTTTCATTAGGAACAAATGAAAGTTATGAACATTTAGATTCAGGAAATTACATTAAAGAATTGCGAGAGTTTATAAATAATATCAAAGCGCAGAAAATAGATGCACCGATAATAATTATGACACCGCCGCCATCTTTGCTAAGAAGAAAGCCCAATACCTATATTGATGATTACACCAGACAAATTATTGAAATAGCCCAAAAAGATGGTTTTGCAGTTTGGGATTTGTACGATGAATTTGGTGGAATGAGTGGCATCAAACAGCTAAAAGTGCAAGGGTTAATTGGACCGGATTGGGTTCATTATTCCAAAAAAGGATACGAGAAACAAGGAAATTTGTTTACGCAGGCGTTTTTAAAAACATACGATAATTTTAAATTAAAGAATTAAGTTGACAACAATAGATAGCATTAATAATTGGTTCATTCAAAATTTTGGTGCAATTACAACAGAACAAGTTAAAAGCTGGTTTGTTTACAATCCAGACGAAAAACTTTTATTTAATACCGGTTTATTCCTAGGCCTATTTTTAGTTTTCTATTTTGTGTATGGTTTTTTACGCAAAACATTTTATTTGAGATTAACTTACGTTATTCTCTTCTCATTATTCTTCTATTACAAATCGAGCGGGATTTATTTCCTGCTATTATTGCTTTCATCTGTTGTAGATTATGGTTTGAGCCAGATAATTTACAAGGAAAGCAGAGATGGTGTAAAGAAACTTTATTTGGTTATTAGTGTGATTTTAAATTTAGCACTTTTAGGCTATTTCAAATACATGAACTTTTTGATTGTGACTTACAATGATATGTTTCATGGTAATTTTGCACTTCATAATGTTTTTCTTCCTGTCGGAATTTCGTTCTACACTTTTCAATCGATGAGTTATATAATCGAGATTTATAGAGAAGAAATCAAGCCTACAAAAAATTATATCGAATATTTATTCTTCGTGTCGTTTTTCCCGCAGTTAGTTGCTGGACCAATTGTGCGTGCAAAAGATTTTTTACCTCAGATTTACCAAAAATTAAACCTAACAAAACAAGATGTAAACAATGCTTTGTTTTTGATTATTGGAGGTTTAATTAAGAAAACAGTAATATCAAATTATATTTCGGTAAACTTTGTCGATCGTGTTTTTGATACGCCGATGACCTATACTTCGTTTGAAAATTTAATGGCTTCTTATGGATACGCCATTCAGATTTATTGTGATTTCTCTGGATATTCAGATATGGCAATTGGTATTGCGCTATTACTTGGATTTAAATTACCAGTCAACTTTAGAACGCCATATAAATCAACTTCGATTACCGATTTCTGGAGAAGATGGCATATCTCACTTTCGACTTGGTTAAAAGACTTTTTATACATTTCTATTGGAGGAAACAGACAAGGTTCTTTCGCAGGATATTTATTCCCAAGTTTATTTTTCTTTGGATTATTGCTATGGGGAATTTCAAATTATAATGAAAGTGTAATTCCGCTTATTATTGCAGGAATAAGTATTTTAATTTTCGCTTTATCATTTTTACTTTCAAGCAAAATAAAACAAACCTTAGTAACCAATTTTAATTTGTTTACTACTATGCTTTTGGGCGGTTTGTGGCATGGAGCAGGAGCACAGTTCATTGTTTGGGGAGCACTTCACGGATTAGCTTTGGCAGTTCATAAAATTTTCATGGAATTCTTTCCTTCAAAAAAAGACAAGAGCCCAAATTTCCTATGGAGATTTTTCTCTATTCTAATTACATTTCATTTTGTGGTTTTCTGCTGGATCTTTTTCCGCGCAAGAGATTTCGAAACAGCTTTGCAGGTAATTAATAATATTGGTCAATTAACATTTGAACCAGAACTTTGGAAAACAATTATTCTAGGTTACAAAAATGTATTCGGATTAATGCTTTTCGGTTACGTTTGGCATTTCTTACCAGAATCGTTCACAAACGGAATGAAATCTGTTTTCGACAAAACACCATTATTAGTAAAAGCAATAATTCTCGGATTTGTTTACTGGATTGTTTACGCGACAGCAGTAGCAGGTTCACAGCCGTTTATTTACTTCCAATTTTAATTTTAAAGGTACAAAGGTTCATAGCCGCAAAGGCACAAAGGCGCAGAGGTTTTAATCTTTGCGCTTTTTTTGTTTGCCACGAAGACGCTAAGGCACGAAGTTTTTTGTTTTATGCAGATTTAGCAGATGTTGGTAGATTTCTTAAATATAAATTATAACAATCTGCTAAACTTTGCGCCTTTGTGTCTTTGTGGCTATGAACCTTAAAAATAAATTGCCTGAAATATCTAATTAGATTATCTTTGCACTTCAAATAAAGAAAATGATATGTTTGATAATTTAAGTGATAAGTTAGATAAAGCGTTCCATATATTAAAAGGACACGGTAAAATTACAGAAGTAAACGTTGCCGATACCTTAAAAGAAGTTCGTCGTGCCTTACTTGATGCCGATGTTAACTTTAAAATTGCTAAAGATTTTACGGCTAAAGTAAAAGAAAAAGCAATTGGTCAGGACGTACTTACAACCTTACAGCCAGGACAATTATTAGTTAAACTGGTAAAAGACGAGTTGACAGAATTAATGGGAGGAGATGTTGCTGGTATTAACTTATCTGGAACTCCAACTGTTATTTTAATGTCAGGACTTCAAGGTTCTGGTAAAACTACTTTCTCTGGAAAATTAGCTAATTTTCTAAAAACTAAGAAAAATAAAAAACCACTTCTTGTAGCCTGTGATATCTACCGTCCGGCGGCGATTAATCAGTTACATGTTGTAGGAGACCAAATAGGTGTTGAGGTTTACTCAGAACCAGAAAATAGAAATCCTGTAGAAATTGCTCAAAACGCAATTAAACATGCCAAAGCAAACGGCTTCAATGTTGTTATCGTCGATACAGCGGGACGTTTGGCAGTAGATCAGGAAATGATGGATGAAATTGCACGTGTTCACAAAGCAATTCAGCCGCAAGAAACATTGTTCGTTGTCGATTCTATGACAGGACAAGACGCTGTAAACACAGCAAAAGCATTCAACGATATCTTGAATTTTGATGGAGTTATCTTAACAAAATTAGACGGTGATACTCGTGGTGGAGCAGCACTTTCTATTAAATCTGTTGTAAACAAACCAATCAAATTCGTAGGTACCGGCGAGAAAATGGAAGCAATTGACATTTTCTACCCAGATCGTATGGCTGAGCGTATCCTTGGTATGGGAGATGTTGTGTCTCTTGTAGAAAGAGCTCAGGAACAATTTGATGAAGAAGAAGCAAGAAAACTTCAAAAGAAAATCGCTAAAAACGAATTCGGTTTTGATGACTTCTTAACGCAGATCCAGCAAGTAAAAAAAATGGGTAATATGAAAGACTTGGTAGGAATGATACCAGGGGCTTCAAAAGCCATGAAAGATGTTGAGATCGAAGATGATGCTTTCAAACATATTGAAGCAATTATCTACTCAATGACGCCAGCCGAAAGAAGCAGACCAGCTTTAATCGACGTAAAAAGAAAAGCCAGAATCGCTAAAGGTTCGGGAACTAAAGTCGAGCAGGTAAATCAGTTAATGAAGCAGTTTGACCAAATGAGCAAGATGATGAAGATGATGCAGGGACCAGGCGGAAAAAATCTGATGAAAATGATGGGAGGCATGAAAGGAATGCCAGGAGGAATGCCGAGATAATAAAATTAAAGTTTCAAGTTTAAGGTTTCAAGTTAAGAGACCAAAACTTGAAACTTTTTTGATATAGTAAATATGAGTTTCGTTTAACTTGAAACTTTAAACCTGAAACAAAAATAACAAAACACAATGCAGCTACTAGACGGTAAAAAAACATCTAACGACATTAAAAACGAAATTGCAGCCGAAGTTCAATCTATAAAAGCAGCTGGAGGAAAAGTGCCTCATTTAGCAGCAGTTTTAGTTGGAAATAATGGCGCAAGTTTAACTTACGTAGGAAGTAAAGTAAAATCATGTCAGGAAATCGGATTTGATTCAACTTTAGTAAGTCTGCAAGAAACCATTACCGAAGAAGAACTGCTGGCAAAAATCAAAGAGTTAAACGAAGATGATAATCTAGACGGATATATCGTTCAGTTACCATTGCCAAAACACATCGACGAGCAAAAAATCTTATTAGCAATCGATCCAGACAAAGACGTAGATGGATTTCATCCAACTAACTTTGGAAGAATGGCTCTTGAAATGGAAAGTTTTATTCCAGCAACACCATTCGGTATTATGGAATTGCTAGAGCGTTACAAAGTAGAAACTGCAGGAAAACATACAGTCGTAATTGGAAGAAGTCATATCGTAGGACGTCCTATGAGTATTTTAATGAGCCGTAAAGGAAATCCAGGTGATTCTACAGTTACATTAACACACAGCCGTACAAAAGACTTAGCAGAATTCACTAAAAACGCCGATATCATTATTACAGCTTTAGGTGTTCCAGAATTTTTAAAAGCTGACATGGTAAAAGAAGGAGTAACAGTTATTGATGTGGGAATTACTCGTGTGGAAGATGCATCAAACGCAAAAGGATACGTTATCAAAGGTGACGTAGATTTTGACGGAGTAAGCAAAAAAGCATCTTTCATTACACCAGTTCCAGGTGGAGTAGGACCAATGACAATTGCGATGTTACTTAAAAATACACTATTAGCAAGAAAAATGAGAAGCGCAAAAAACAAGTAATTTTGTTTCAAAATAATAGAGAGCCTGTTCAATTGAACAGGCTTTTTTTGTGCTAAGCTTTCTAACACCATAGCGATGTGAATTGATGCAAATGAAATACCTTTTCTAAAACTAGCATTTCTATGATTCTATGTGTTTAAAAACCGCTCAAAGTAGCACTTTAATATATTATTAATACTTTAAAGTTTTGGTTCTTAAAAATAAAGGATACTTTTGCACCACTTAAAAAACACTTCTCCAAATGGACGATTATTATTATTCGTTAGTATTTAATTAAAGCAGCTTTTGAAAATTTTCAAAATGCTGCGCTAAAAACCTGTATTTTGAAATGAAAGCCTTTTACACAAACAACAACGGATTGGTAGAAATCCAAAAATGGACTTCAAATTGCTGGATTCATATCGAATCTCCAACAGAATCAGATAAAAGCTATTTATTAGAAGAACTTCAAATTCCCGAAGCTTTTTACAATGATATCGAGGATATCGACGAAAGACCCCGTATCGAAATCGAAGACGGCTGGACGCTTATCATTATGCGTATTCCAGTTAAAAGTGGCGATATCAAAATTCCTTTTCATACCGTTCCTCTCGGAATCATTTTTAAAGATGATATCTGTGTGACCATCAGTTTTTATAAAACAGAAATCATTGCCGATTTTGTTTCGTATTCACAACGTAAAAACATCGAAATTGAAGATAATTTCAATCTTGTGCTAAGATTGCTTTTGTCATCAAGCGTTTGGTATTTGAAATATCTGAAACAAATTAATCACAAAATAAAACTTGCCGAAGATAACTTAGAGAAATCGATCAAAAATGAAGAATTACAAGCCTTGCTTCAAATCGAAAAATGTTTCGTATTCTTTATCACTTCATTAAAAGCAAATGACGTTTTATTTCAAAGAATTAAAAATTTAAAAGCACACAAAGCCAATTACGACCCAGAATTATTAGAAGATGTCGAAATCGAATTAAATCAGGCACAAGATACAGCCAATATTTACAACAACATCTTAACAGGAATGATGGATGCATACGCTTCTGTAATTTCAAACAATATGAATACAATCATGAAGCAGATGACTTCCATTTCGATCATCTTAATGATTCCAACCCTAATTGCCAGTTTGTACGGAATGAACGTACCAAACGGATTAGAAGAAAGCAAATACGGAATCTGGATTCTGCTTTTAGTTTCTATAATTCTATCTACTTTCGGAGTTCTTCTATTCAAAAGAAGAAGATGGTTCTAATTTAAAAGTCAAAATAGTAAAAGCCTGTTCACTAAGAATGGGCTTTTTCGTTTTATAATTTGGGCGTGACCGTACCGAGATAAAAAGGCAAACATACTTTGCGCATATGCGCCTTTTTATCTCGGTACGGTCGGGCTATCCGCGCTACTTCGGTAGATTGCTTCTATCCCTCACGCAGCTTTTCGAATAATAGATCTAACAGGTTTTAAAAACCTGTTAAGTCTTGTTGAAATAAAAAAAATCATTTTTTCATTTGTCAATTCAAAATAAATAATAACTTTGTACCGCAAAGTACTTTAATTATGAATCAAAAGCACCAAGAAGATTTAGCACATATTCGTTCCATGATGGAGCGCTCTTCAAGATTTATATCATTAAGCGGACTTTCAGGAGTTTTCGCTGGTCTTTCGGCTTTAATTGGCGGAATCTATGTTTACCAGTTGTTCAAAGCAAATGGAATGGATTATCTAAATGATGAACATAGATTATATTCAGCTAATCTTGTTTCAGAGTTGTTCTGGATCGGAATTACAATTTTAGTATTTGCATTCTTGTTCGGGATATTTTTTACTATTAGAAAAAGTAGAAAATACAATCTGCCGATTTGGACTTCAGCAACAAAAAAAATGCTGTTCAATCTAGCGATACCGCTTGTAACAGGAGGAGTATTTTGTTTAGCGTTAATGTATCATGGATATTTTGGTTTAGTAGCCCCATCAACATTAATTTTCTACGGACTAGCAGTTATAAACGCAGAAAAATATACATTTTCAGATATAAAATATCTAGGTTTTTCGGAACTGATTTTAGGATGTATTTCACTTTTTTATATAGGATATGGTTTGATTTTCTGGATTTTAGGATTCGGAATCCTGCATATTGTATACGGATTAGTGATGTTCAAAAAATACAAATAACCCAATGGGAATTATTGATAAACTAAATAAAGATTTTGAAAGCCGTGTCAGACTGGGTATTATGTCCGTTCTGATGGTTAACGACTGG
>Ga0157370_10000800_pt1 | contig 39630 bp, 40 predicted proteins | sample C35metaG_FD_113463 | JGI IMG/M metagenome (GOLD analysis project Ga0157370, IMG submission 113463) | Corn rhizosphere microbial communities from Kellogg Biological Station, Michigan, USA - C3-5 metaG | ecosystem: Host-associated > Plants > Roots > Rhizosphere > Soil | place: USA: Michigan... | reverse complement strand
GGCTTCGCGAAGCATGGCGACCATTTGTTCTTCGGTGAATCGGCTCTTCTTCATGGGCTCCTCTGGTAAGAGCAGGAGCCATTCTCTCAAGTTACGATTGGTCCGAAAAACCCAGGCAGGTCAACTCCGCGAGGAAGCCGCGCACGACGGCGAGCGCGTCCTCCTCGCCGGCCGCTGCCTTGAGTCGAGTGCGCCAGCTTTGCCGGATCATGGGCATGAACGCAGTATCGGGACGCGACGAGCCGCGCGCTTCCACGATATGCGGGTCCGAGGGCGCATCGTTGCGCCAGATCATCCCGGATGCGGAGACGAGCGCGAGAAGCCCGCGCGGCGATGCCTCAGTACTCGTCGTCGGAGACCGGCTTGCGGTATGCCGGCGTGCCGAACGCAGTGCGCACGGCCGATCGCGCCTCGCCGGAGATCGCGTCGAGCTGGCTGCTTCGCACGGAGGCGTGGGTGAAGAAGAGAAGAAGCTCCTGCAGCCCGGCGAGCGCGGCCGTATCGCCGGCGAAGCCTGCATGCATCGTGTTGAGCTGGAGCGCGTGCTGGAGGACGTCGGACTTCGACCTCAATGGGCCGGGCCACGCGCCGCGCGGAAGCCTCGCGATCTCCTGCGGCGTCCATTCGTCGAGATATTGGCTCACGACGGTGAGGACCGCTTCCGTCGTGGTGCTGGCCTTCAAATGGGTGCGCCAACTGCGTCGAATCACGGGGGAAAACCTCTCTCGGGGTTTTCCGGCACGTGTCGGAGTCGGAGCGTGACGGAAGTCAGCCTCTATGATAACCAAAAAAAGCGGGCCCGAAGGCCCGCTTGCCGTACTTCCGGTCGACCTCCCGCCTATTGCGAGCTCGAGGTGCCGGTGTCCGGTTTCTGCTGGTCGGAGCTCGAGGATCCCGACCCGCTCGACTGGTTCGTCGTCGTCGACTGCGAGGTCGAGGAGCTGGGGTTGGTCATCGTCGATTGCTGGTCCGCGTTCGCGCCGCTCGTGACGCTCTGCGAGCCGTTGCCGACGTTCACGCCCGGGCTGATGTTCGCTCCGGCGTTCACGTTCGAGTTGTCGACGCCCACGTTCGCGCCCACGCCCACGTTCGGGTTCACGTTCGTGCTGCTCGACGTGCCGCTCGACGCGCCCGAAGAGCCCGACGTGCCGGAGCTGCCCGGCTGATCCGCGGTCCCGCTCGTCCCGCTCGCCGTGCTGCCGGAGCCCGAGGACTGGTTGCTCGTCGCGCCCTGGGACATCGACGACGTGGGGTTGGTGGTCGTGGACTGCTGCTCGGCGTTGGCGCCGCTCGTCACGCTCTGCGAGCCGTTGCCGATGTTCACGCCCGGGCTCACGTCCGCGCCGACGTTGGCGCTGGAGTTGTTCACGCCCACGTTCGCGTCGACGCCGACGTTCGGGTTCACGTTGAGGCTGTTCGACGACGTGCCGCTCGTTCCGCTCGAGCTCGACCCGTTGGCGTCGATGTCGGTCGAGCTGGAGCTCGAAGACGGGCTCGGGGACCGCGAGCCGTTGCGGTTCAGGTCGATGTTGTTCGAGCTGGACGAGCTCGACGAGGGCGATTGCGCCGAGCCGCTGCCGTTCAGGTTGATGTCCGTCGAGCTCGACGAGTTCGACGGCGCCTGCGAAGCCGCGCCCGCGCCATTCAAGTGGATGTCCGTGGAGCTCGAGGAGCTCGAGCCGGGCGTGGCGACGCTCGTGGATCCATTCACCCCGGTGTCGATGTCGGTGCGCGAGGACGAAGCCGCGCCCGGAACCACCGCGACGCCGGGTCCGACATCGGTCGTCGTCGTGCTGGTGCTGCCCGACCGGGCGAGCGGCACGCTGGGGATGCAGCCCGCGGGCTGCGTATTCGCCGGGTCCATGCATTTCGGCGCCCCCGACGGGAGGTCCACCGTATATCTCTCGGCGTGCGCGACGCCGAAGGCCGCCAGCATCGAAGCGGCGAGAAGACTCATCGTGAAGCTCTTCCGGTTCATCTCGTTTCCTCCTCATGACTGATCACGTTCAGGCAAGCGGGGCCCGGACCGGTTGCGCGCCCCTGCGCCGTTCGGGAGGGAGACATGCGGAGTGCGTGATCCATTCGGACCAAAACGTGGGACGAAACCTACAAATGCAGTGGGCCGGCACCGACATAAGGCGAAGTGAATCCTGTAGGATTTCTCCGTCGACCTTGTAGTGAATGCACCCCTGCCCGGATTCAGCTCCGTAACCAGGACCCCATGACGCGATCCAAGAAAGTCTTCATTCGCACCTTCGGGTGCCAGATGAACGAGTACGACTCGGAGAAGATGGCCGACGTGCTCGCCGCGGCGGAAGGATTCGAGAAGACCTCGGATCCGGGCGAAGCCGACCTCATCCTGTTCAATACCTGCTCCGTGCGCGAGAAGGCGCAGGAGAAGGTATTCGCGGACCTCGGCCGCGTGAAGCCGCTCAAGCGCGCGAAGCCGGGCCTGCTCATCGGCGTCGCCGGCTGCGTCGCGAGCCAGGAGGGCGAGGAGATCGTGCGGCGCGCACCGTACGTCGACCTGGTCTTCGGCCCGCAGACGCTGCACCGGCTTCCGCAACTCCTCGAGCAGCGGCGCTCGAGCGGACGCCCGCAGGTCGACATCTCGTTCCCCGAGATCGAGAAGTTCGACCACCTTCCGCCCGCGCGGGTCGATGGCGGCGCCGCGTTCGTCTCGATCATGGAAGGCTGCAGCAAGTACTGCAGCTTCTGCGTCGTGCCGTACACCCGCGGCGAGGAATTCTCGCGGCCGCTCGCCGACGTGCTGGCGGAGTTGCGCCATCTCGCCGACTCGGGCGTGCGCGAGGTGACGCTCCTCGGCCAGAACGTGAACGCCTATCGCGGCGAGCTCGACGGCGAGCCGGTGGACTTCGCGTTCCTCCTCGCGCAGGTGGCGAAGGTCGAGGGCATCGAGCGCATCCGCTACACCACCTCGCATCCGCTCGAGTTCACGCAGCGCCTCATCGACGCGTACACGAAGCTGCCCAAGCTCGTTTCGCAGGTGCACCTGCCGGTGCAGTCGGGCTCGGACCGCGTGCTCGCCGCGATGAAGCGCAACTACACGGCGATGGAGTACCGCTCCATCGTCCGGCGCCTGCGCGCCGCGCGTCCGGACATCTCGATCTCGAGCGATTTCATCGTCGGCTTCCCCGGCGAGAGCGACGCGGATTTCGAGCAGACGATGAAGCTCGTGGAGGACGTGCGCTTCGACGGCTCCTTCAGCTTCATCTACAGCCCGCGTCCCGGCACGCCCGCCGCGAACCTGCGCGACGAGACGACGCACGCGGTGAAGCTCGCGCGCCTGCAGCGGCTGCAGGCGCGGCTGCACGAGCTCGCCGTGGAGTACTCGCGCGCGATGGTGGGCACGCGCCAGCGCGTGCTGGTGGAGGGCCCGTCGCGCAAGGACGCGGCCGAGCTTTCCGGCCGTACGGACAACAACCGGGTGGTGAACTTCGCCGGCCACCCGCGGCTCGTGGGCCGCTTCGTCGATCTCGAGATCACCGAGGCGCTGCCGCACAGCCTGCGCGGGCGCGCGATCGTCGCAGAGCCCGTCGCCACCCTTTGAAACTGCAGGTGCAACGAGAAGGAGCCTTCATGATGCACGTTTCCATTCCCTCGATCCTCCGGCGTCTCGCGCTCGCGGCGCTCATCGGCGCGAGCTTCGCCGCCGCCGCGGCGGCGCCCGCGCCGGACCCGAACGAGCCGGCCCAGGGCGCGCCGCTCACGCCCGAGCCGTCGGCCACCACGCCCGGTGCGCCGGCGAAGGCGCCGCCCGCCGGACCCGCCGCGCGGCCGTTCCGCGACGTGGTGAAGGATGCGAAGGAGACCGAGGGCTTCTTCAACGTGTGGCGCGAAGGCGACCGCGCATGGATCGAGATCCGCCCCGAGCAGTTCGGCAAGCCCTTTCTCTTCACGACCGTCCGCACCAAGGGCGTGGGCGAGCGCATGGTGATCGCCGGGCTCATGGGCGCCGAGCACATCGTGTACTTCAAGCGCGTGAACGGCCACGTGCAGCTCATCGCGAAGAACGTGCGCTTCCGCGCGCGTCCCGGAACGCCCACCGCGCGCGCGGTCGAGGACAGCTTCTCCGACAGCCTCCTCGCCTCCGCGCCCATCGCGAGCCAGCCGAGCGGCAAGGACCAGGGCGTCCTCGTGGAGGTGAACGCGCTGCTGCTGAACGACATCCCCGGCGCATCGACGATGCTCGAGGGTGCGTTCCACATCCCCTACGCGCTCGACGGCCGCAACTCGAGCCTCGTGAGGACCGACGGCGATGCCGACGAGACGGGCTTCGACGTATCGCTGCACTTCTCGGTGTCGAAGATGCCCGCGCCGGGCCCGGATTCGAACGTGCGCCCGCCGCTCGATACGCCCGATCCGCGCAGCCTCTTCCTCGGCTACCGCTACAACTTCGCGAAGCTGCCGCCGCCGATGCACCCGCGCGTGGCCGACGAGCGCGTCGGGTACTTCACGACGAGCTTCACGGACTTTTCGGACGACCTGAACCCGAACCCGAACGTGCACTACGTGAACCGCTGGCGGCTCGAGAAGAAGGACCCGAACGCGGCGCTGTCGGAGCCGGTGAAGCCGATCGTGTACTGGATCGACCGCAACATCCCCGAGAAGTACCGCAAGCCCATCGAGGAAGGCGTGCTCGAGTGGAACCAGGCGTTCGAGCGCATCGGCTTCAAGGACGCGATCCAGGTGAAGGTCGAGCCGGACGACGCGAGCTTCGAGACCGCCGACATGGAGCACGCCACGATCCGCTGGTACCTCTCGTCCGACGGCGGCCCCGCCATCGGCCCGAGCCAGGTCGATCCGCGCACCGGCGAGATCCTCGACGCGGACATCGTCTTCACGGACGTCTTCGCGCGCAGCAGCCGCCGCTTCATCGTCGAGGACCTGCCGCACAAGGCGAGCGGCACCGCGCTTCCGTCCATGTCCCTGCGCGGCGACACCGATTGCACCTACGCGCAACAGGCGCTCGACGAGGAGCAGTTCGCGTTGGACATCCTCGAGGCGCGCGGCGAGATCGATCCCGCGAGTCCGCAGGCGGAGAAGTTCGTCGACGACTACATCCGCCAGGTGATCGCGCACGAGGTCGGACACACGCTCGGCCTTCGCCACAACTTCCGCGCTTCCACCGCGTACACGCCCGCGGAGCTCGCCGATCCGGACTTCACCAAGCGCAACGGCGTCACGGCGTCCGTCATGGACTACGCGCCCTTCAACATCGCGCTGGACGGCAAGCCGCAGACCGACTACGTGAATCCCGGCCTCGGCCCGTACGACTACTGGGCGATCGAGTACGGCTACAAGCCGCTCGACGGCGCGCACGAGAAAGCCGAGCTCGCGCAGATCGCGCAGCGCGGATCCAAGGAGCCGTGGCTCGCCTACGGCACCGACGAGGACGCCGCGGTGGGCGCCTCGCCGCAAGGCATGGATCCGACGGTCAACGTGTGGGACCTCTCGAGCAGCCCGCTCGACTACTACCAGAAGCGCCTCGAGCTCTCGCGCGAGCTCTGGACGCGCCTGGAGGGCAAGGAGCTCGCGCCGGGCGAGACGTACGACAGCCTGCGCCGCAGCTTCCTCGCGGGCTTCGACCAGCTCGCGCGCGGCCTCGTGCCCGCCACCAAGTACATCGGCGGCATCGTGCAGGTGCGCGACCGCGCGGGCAGCGGCCGGCTTCCGTATACGCCGGTCGCGGCCGAGGAGCAGCGCAAGGCGCTCAAGATCATCTCGGACGGGATGTTCTCGGTGGACAGCTTCAAGTTCAAGCCGCAGTTCCTCGCGAGCCTGCCCTACAGCCGGCTGGACTACTACGACGCGATGGCGCAGGGCGCGAACGTGACCAGCCAGCCGATGATCAGCCTTCCCGAGACCGTGCTCTCGATGCAGCGCAAGGTGCTCGACCAGGTGATGAGCGGGCCGGTCGCCGAGCGCCTGATCGAGTCGCGCGAGCTGGTGGCCGATCCCAAGGACGCGCTCACGCTCTCCGAGCTCTACGACACGCTGCAGGACGCGATCTGGAGCGAGCTCAAGACGGGGCGCGAGATCACCGCGATGCGCCGCAACCTGCAGCGCGAGCACCTGCGCCGCATGGTGAACCTCCTCCTGCACCCGTCGGCGCAAATGCCGGCCGATGCGACGAGCCTGATGCGCATGGAGGCGCAGCAGCTCGCGAGCGCGATCCGCAAGGCGAAGGGCAAGCCGGGGTTCTCCAAGGAGACCCGCGCGCACCTCGCCGAGAGCCTCGAGACGCTCGACCAGGCGCTCAAGGCGCCGCTCGTGCGCAGCGCGGCCTAACGCCGCAAAAAAGGGGTCAGATCCCTTTTCCGCCGAACGGAAAAGGGATCTGACCCCTTTTTCGTACAATATCCGCTTGAGCGCGCGACGCCGAACCCCTTCCGAGGAAGTGACCTTCAAGCCGGTGGACAACGCCCGGCTCGCGGCGCTCTGCGGGCCGCTCGATGCGAACCTGCGCCAGATCGAGACCGCGCTCGACGTGGGCATCGCGCGTCGCGGCGAGCGGTTCACGATCACCGGGCCGAAGGAGAAGTCGGCGCAGGCCGCGCAGGCGCTGCGGCGCTTCTACGACGCGGCGGGACGCGACCTCAGCGTCGAGGACATCCAGCTGGGGCTCGTGGAGATCGCGCATCCGCGCTCGCCGAAGGAAAAGGAAGCGCCGGCGCTCATGATCCCGCGCCGCACCGAGCTCACCGCGCGCACCCCGCGCCAGGCGCAGTACCTGCAGAACATGCGCAGCTGCGACATCACGTTCTGCGTGGGACCGGCCGGGACGGGAAAGACGTTCCTCGCGGTCGCCGCCGCCGTCGATGCGCTCGAGCGCGACGTCGTGAAGCGCATCGTCCTCACGCGTCCGGCGGTCGAGGCGGGCGAGAAGCTGGGATTCCTTCCGGGCGACCTCGCCGCGAAGGTCGATCCGTACCTGCGCCCGCTCTACGACGCGCTCTACGACCTGATGGGCTACGACCGCGTGAACCGCAGCTTCGAGCGCGGCGCGATCGAGATCGCGCCGCTCGCGTTCATGCGCGGGCGCACGTTGAACCATGCGTTCGTGATCCTCGACGAGGCGCAGAACACGACGCCCGAGCAGATGAAGATGTTCCTCACGCGCATCGGCTTCGGCTCGAAGGCGGTGGTGACGGGCGACGTGACGCAGGTCGACCTCCCCAAGGGACAGGCCTCGGGACTCGCCGACGCACGGGCGGTGCTCTCCGGCGTGCGCGGCATCGCGATGACCGAATTCCGGTCGGAGGACGTCGTGCGCCACCCGCTGGTGCAGGCGATCGTCGATGCGTACGATCGCCGCGCCACGAAGAAGAGTTGATTTGCTCACCATCCAGCGCGCGTCGCGGGCATCCCACATTCCATCCGACCGGCGGCTGCGTGCCTGGGCGAGCGCCGCGCTCCCCGCGAAGTGCGAGGTCACCGTGCGCTACGTGGCGCTCGCCGAGGCGCGGCGCCTCAACCGCGAGTTCCGCGGCAAGGATTACGCGACCAACGTGCTGAGCTTTGCGTACGATGAAGCGCCGCGCGGTACCGTCGCGGGCGACGTCGTGATCTGCGCGCCGGTCGTCGCACGCGAGGCGCGCAAGCAGGGCAAGAGCGTCGCGGCACACCATGCGCACCTGCTCGTCCACGGCCTGCTCCATCTTCGGGGCTACGACCACGAGCGGGAAAGCGACGCCCGGCGCATGGAACGCCGGGAGCGCCAGCTGCTCGCGAAATTGCGCTTTCCCGATCCGTATTAAAGTATTGCCGTCGCGACTGCGCACTTCCGGCAACCCATGAACGAGTCCACCAAGCCGAGCCTGCTCGAGCGGCTTTCGTCGCTCCTGCTGCGCGAGCCGGAGGACCGCGAGCAGCTGGTCGAGCTGCTGCACCACGCCTTCGAGAGGAAGCTCCTCGACGCCGAGGCGCTCTCCATGATCGAGGGCGTGCTGCAGGTCTCGGAGACCCAGGTGCGCGACGTGATGATCCCGCGCTCGCAGATGGACATGATCGACGTGGCCGAGAGCCCGGCGAAGTTCATCCCGTTCGTGATCGAGACCGCGCACTCGCGCTTCCCGGTCTTCGAGGACAACCGCGACAACGTGATCGGGATCCTCCTCGCGAAGGACCTGCTGCGGTTCTACGCGGAGGAGGAATTCAACGTGCGCGACATGCTGCGGCCCGCGGTGTTCGTGCCGGAGGCCAAGCGCCTGAACGTGCTCCTCAAGGAGTTCCGCGCCAACCGCAACCACATCGCGATCGTGGTGGACGAGTACGGCGGCGTCTCCGGGCTCGTCACCATCGAGGACGTGATCGAGCAGATCGTGGGCGACATCGAGGACGAGTACGACTTCGACGAGACCGAGGACAACATCCTCGTCGACCGCAGCGGCCGCTACCGCGTGAAGGCGGTCACCGAGATCGGCGACTTCAACGAGCGCTTCGGCACGCGCTTCTCCGACGACGACTACGACACGGTGGGCGGCCTCGTCGTGGGCCGCTTCGGCCGCCTTCCCAAGCGCGGCGAGTCGATCAACATCGAGGGATTCAACTTCCAGGTGCTGCGCGCCGACAGCCGCAAGGTGCATTCGCTCCTCGTCGAGAAGCCCAAGGAGCCGGCGCAGTGACGAGCGCTTCCGCGGCGTCGCCGGCGCGACCGGCGGCCCGCGTCGTCGCGCTCGGGCTCGCGCTCCCGCTCGCGGCCGGGGCCTCCTGCGTCTTCGCCTTCGCCCCGTTCTACGCGTGGCCGATGGCCATCGTCTCGCTCGCGATCCTCTTCGCGACGTGGACGGTGAGCGGGTCGCCGCGCCAGGCGTGGCTCTCGGGCTATGCGTTCGGCCTGGGCGAATTCCTCGCGGGCGTCTCGTGGATCTACGTGAGCCTGCACGACTTCGGCGGCATGCCCGCGATCCTCGCGGCGATCGCCGTCTTCGCGTTCGCGGCGTATCTCGCGTTGTTCGCCGCGTTCGCCGGCTGGCTCGCGGTGCGTTGGGGCGGATCCTCGCGCGGGCGCCGACTCGCGGTCGCCGCGCCCGCGTACGTCGCCTTCGAGTGGCTGCGCGGCACGCTCTTCACCGGATTCCCGTGGCTCGATACCGGCACCTCGCAGGCGCCCTCGAGCCCGCTCGCCGGGTTCGCGCCGTGGCTCGGCGCTTATGGGGTTTCTCTCGCGGTATGCGGCGCGGCCGCGTTGCTGGCCGGTCTCGTGCTCTCGCGGGCGGGCGCACGGGTTCGCTTCCACCTGCTCCTCGCGCTCGCCGCGCTCTTCCTCGCCGGCGGCCTCGCGGCGCTGCCGCAATGGACCCACCCCGCCGGTCCCGCGATTCGGGTCGCGCTCCTGCAGGGCAACGTGGCGCAGGAGATGAAGTGGCGCGAGGAGGTGCGCACGCGCACGCTCCTCGAGTACCGCCGCATGATCCTCGACGCGAACGCGAAGGTGGTCATAACGCCCGAGACGGCGCTTCCCGCGTTCCTCGACCAGCTCCCCGGCGACTACGTCGAGAGCCTGCTCGAGGATGCGCACCTGCACGGCAAGGATATCCTGCTCGGCACGGTGGAGCGTGTCGTCCACGGCCGCGAGTACGAGTACTACAACAGCCTCGTGCGCATGACCGGAGGCTCGACCGAGTCGTACCGCAAGCGCCACCTGGTGCCGTTCGGCGAGTTCATCCCGCCGGGCTTCGGCTGGGTGCTGCAGATCCTGCATATCCCGATGAGCGATTTTTCGCGCGGCACCTCGACGCAGCCGGCGATCGCGGCGGGCGGCACCCGCTTCGGCGTGGCGATCTGCTACGAGGACATGTACGGCGACGAAGTGATCGACTCGCTTCCGGCCGCGCAGGTGCTCGTGAACGTGAGCAACGACGCGTGGTTCGGCCATTCCCTCGAGCCCGAGCAGCACCTGCAGGCCTCGCAGATGCGCGCGCTCGAGACCGGGCGCTGGATGGTGCGCGCGACGAACACGGGCGTCACCGCGGCGATCGACGAGCGCGGCCGCATCGTGTCACGGCTTCCGGTGTATACGCAGGCAACGCTCGTGGCCGACGTGGTGCCGCGCAAGGGCCGTACGCCCTACGCGTACACCGGGAACCTGGCGGCGCTTGCGCTCGTCGTGGCGCTTCTGGTCCTCTCCAGGCGTTTTCGCGCACGGTAGCGAGCGGCCGTGCGCTCCCCCGTCACCATCGCGATCCCCGCCTATTCGGAACGCTTCTTCCCGGAGGCGCTCGCGAGCGCGCTCGCGCAGGACTATGCGCCGCTCGAGGTGCTGGTGTGCGACGATTCGGCCGGCGACGCGATCGAGGCGGCGGTGCTCGCGGCCGCCGACCGGCGCGTACGCTATGTGCGAAATCCCCGCAACCTCGGCTTCGCGGCAAACTTCACGCGCTGCTTCGAGGAGGCGCGCGGCGAGCTCCTCAAGTTCCTGAATGACGACGACCGGCTGCTGCCGGACTGCGTCGAAGCGCTTGCTTCGGTCCTCGACGCGAACCCGGCGGTGCGGCTCGCGACGAGCCGGCGCCGAGTGATCGGCGAGAGCGGGGAGCCGCTCCCCGACATCCAGGCGACCTCGCCCGTCGCGCTCGTCTCGGCGCTGGTATTCGGCCGCGAGCTGGCCGATCTGGCGCTGTCGAACGGCGTGAACGTGATCGGCGAGCCAACCACGGCGATGTTCCGCAAGTCGCAGCTCGAAGTGGAAGGCGGCTCGATCTTCCGATGGGGCAGCCGCGACTACCACTGCCTCGCGGACATGAGCCTGTGGCTGCGGCTGCTCAAGACCGGTCTTGCGTACTACTGCTCGACTGTACTGAGCGAGTTTCGGATGCACCCGGGGCAGGAGCAGGAACGGCCGCATGCGCGCTTCGAATGCATGGTCGAGCGGCTTTGCATCGCGCGCGAGGCGCGCCGCTCCGGTTTCCTCGCGTCGAGCGGCGCCTGGCGCGCAGCGCTCGCCGCGGTGAAGGCTCGCGCGAACCTGTGGCAGGCGGCGATCGGCCTGGACCGGGGAACGAGCGAGGCCGTGGCCGCATTCGTCGCGGAGCTCGATGCGGAGATCGCCGCCGCGGGGCCGTGAGGCGCACCCGCTCCCCTATAATCGAAGCTTTTCCGCGCCGCTTCGAGATGCTCACCTTCCAGCAACTGGTCCTTCGCCTGCAGGAGTACTGGGACCGGCAGGGCTGCGCCATCCTTCAGCCCTACGACATGGAGGTGGGCGCGGGCACGTCGCACACGGCGACCTTCCTGCGCTCGCTGGGGCCCGAGCCGTGGCGCGCCGCGTACGTGCAGCCTTCGCGCCGTCCCAAGGACGGGCGCTACGGCGAGAACCCGAACCGGCTGCAGCACTACTACCAGTTCCAGGTGGTGCTGAAGCCCTCGCCACCCGACATCCTCGACCTCTACCTCGGCTCGCTCGCCGCGGTGGGTTTCGACCTCGCGAAGAACGACGTGCGCTTCGTCGAGGACGACTGGGAGAACCCCACGCTCGGCGCGTGGGGCCTCGGCTGGGAAGTCTGGATGAACGGCATGGAGATCACGCAGTTCACCTACTTCCAGCAGGTGGGCGGGCTCGACTGCAAGCCGATCACCGGCGAGATCACCTACGGCCTCGAGCGCCTCGCGATGTACCTGCAGGGCGTGGAGAACGTGTTCGACCTGGTGTGGACCGAGTGGCGGCAGGACGGCGAGACGAAGCGCCTCACCTACCGCGACGTGTACCACCAGAACGAGGTCGAGCAGTCGACGTACAACTTCGAGCATTCCGATGCGCCGGCGCTCTTTCGCCACTTCGCCGACCACGAGGCGCTCGCGAAGAAGCTGATGGAAGCCGAGCTCGCGCTCCCCGCCTACGAGCAGGTGCTGAAGGCCGCGCACACGTTCAACCTGCTCGATGCGCGCGGGGCGATCTCGGTGACGGAGCGCGCCGGATACATCGGCCGCATCCGCGCCCTCGCGCGCGCCGTCGCGCAGGGCTACTACGAGTCGCGCGAGCGGCTGGGCTTCCCGATGCTCGCCCAGGCGAGGGCCGCGTGAGCGCGCCGCTGCTGGTCGAGCTCTTCTGCGAGGAGCTTCCGCCGCGCGCGTTGCGCAGGCTGGGCGAGGCGTTCGCGCAGGGCATCGCCGACGGCCTCGCTTCGCGCGGACTTCTCGAGCCCACATCCTCGGTGGCGTCCTTCGCGAGCCCGCGCCGGCTCGCGGCGCTGGTGCAGGACGTGCGCGACAAGGGCGAGAACCAGCCGGTCGAGGAGAAGCTCATGCCGCGCACGGTGGCGTTCGATGCGAACGGCAAGCCGACGGATGCGCTTCGCAAGCGCCTCGCGAAGGCCGGACGCGCGGCGCTCGCCGAAAGCGCGAACCTCGCGTCGGGCGCGGATCGCATCGAGATGCGCAAGGACGGCAATGCGGAGTACGCATACCTCCTCATGGTCGCGCGGGGCCAGCCGCTCGCGACCGCGCTCCAGGCCGCCCTCGACGAGGCGATCGCGAAGCTGCCGATTCCGAAGGTGATGAGCTACCAGCTCGCCGACGGCGTCACCACCGTGAAATTCGTTCGTCCGGCCCACGGGCTCGTCGCGCTGCACGGCGCGGACGTGGTCCCCGTGCACGCGCTGGGCCTCGCCGCGGGCCGCACGATCCACGGCCATCGTTGCCAGGGCGCGAAGGACATGCCGCTCGCGGCCGCCGGCGAATACGCCGCGCGGCTGCAGTCGGAAGGAAACGTCATCGCGGCGTTCGACGCGCGGCGCGACGAGGTTCGCCGGCAGCTCGCGACCGCCGCAGAATCGCTCGGCGCGAGCCTCGGTCCCGCGCAGGGCTACGAGGCGCTGCTCGAGGAGGTGACGGCGCTCGTGGAGATGCCGACGGTGTATGCGGGAAGCTTCGAGGAGGAATTCCTCGCGGTTCCCCCCGAGTGCCTCGTGCTCACCATGCGCCAGAACCAGAAGTACTTCCCGCTCTTCGACGCTTCCGGCCGGCTCACCAACCGCTTCCTCATCGTGAGCAACATGCGGCTCGCGGACCCCTCCAGCATCGTGCACGGCAACGAGCGCGTGGTGCGCCCGCGCCTGGCCGACGCGCGCTTCTTCTTCGACACCGACCGCAAGGTGCCGCTCGCCGACCGCGTGCCGCAGCTCGCGACGATCGTCTATCACAACAAGCTCGGCACGCAGCTCGAGCGCGTGGAGCGCCTGCGCCGGCTCGCGGCGCGCGTGGCGGCGATGCTGCCGCGCGGCGAGAAGGGCCGGCCCTATGCCGACCGCGCCGCGCTCCTCGCCAAGGCCGACCTCGTGACGCTCATGGTGGGAGAATTTCCGGAGCTGCAGGGCGTGATGGGCAAGTACTACGCGGAAGCCGACGGCGAGGAGCCGAGCGTGGTGCGCGCGATCGAGCAGCACTACTGGCCGCGCTTCTCGGGCGACGAGCTTCCGGTAGGCGATGTCAGCATCGCGCTGGCGCTCGCCGACAAGCTCGAGACGCTGGTGGGCATCTGGGGCGTGGGACAGCAGCCCACCGGCGACAAGGACCCGTTCGGCCTGCGGCGCGCGGCGCTCGGCGTGCTGCGCATCCTGTCCGAGAAGCCCGAGGCCTTCACGCTCGACCTCGGGCGCCTCCTGGCCGAGGCCGCCGGCGGATTCGCGCCGGACAAGCTCGCGCCGGACACCGCGAACGAGGTGCACGCCTTCATGCTCGATCGCCTGCGCTCGATGCTGCGCGACAAGGGCTACGACGCGAACGAGGTCGAGGCGGTGCTCGCCGACAACCCGACGAGCATCCATCGCGTCTGGACGCGCATCGAGGCGGTGAAGGCGTTCCGCGAGCTTCCCGAAGCCGCAGCGCTCGCCGCGGCGAACAAGCGCATCCGCAACATCCTCCGCAAGTCCGGCACCGCCGAGCACGTGCAGGCGCAGCTGCTCCAGCAGGACGAGGAGATGCGGCTCGCCGGTGCGATGCGCTCGCTGGCTCCGGTGATCGAAGGCCACATGAGCGCCTCGAACTTCACCGCGGCGCTCAAGGAGCTCGCGGGACTGCGCGGCGACGTGGACGCCTTCTTCGACAAGGTGCTGGTGAACGCCGAGGACGAGAAGCTGCGCAGGAACCGGCTCGCGCTCCTCACGCAGCTCGGCACGCTCATGAATCGCGTGGCCGACATCTCGAAGCTCGCGGCATGATGAAGCTCGCGATCCTGGACCGCGACGGCGTGGTCAACTACGACAGCGACCTCTACATCAAGTCGCCGGCCGAATGGCGACCGATCCCCGGCTCGATCGAGGCGATCGCGCGCCTGAACCAGGGCGGATACCGCATCGCGATCGCGAGCAACCAGTCCGGCATCGGCCGCGGCCTCTTCGACATGGCGACCCTCAACGCCATCAACGACAAGATGATGGAGATGGTGTTCCGCCACGGCGGGCGCATCGACGCGATCTTCTTCTGCCCGCACACCCCGGACGACGACTGCAACTGCAGGAAGCCGCGTACCGGCATGTACGAGGAGATCGCCACGCGCTTCCACACGGAGTTGAAGGGCGTGCCGTGCATCGGCGACATGCTGAAGGACCTGCAGTCGGCCGAGGCGGTGGGCGCGCAGCCGATCCTCGTCCTCACCGGCAAGGGCCGCAAGACGCAGGAGGAAGGCGGGCTTCCCCGGCGCACGCTCGTGTTCGAGGACCTCGCCCAGGCATCGCACCACCTCGTCCAGCAAGCATGACCACGCTTCGCTCGGCGCTCTTCCTCGCCGGAGCGCTCGTCCTCACGTCGATCTACGGCGTGCTGGTTCCCGCGAGCCGCATCGCGGGATCGCGCCCGCCGTTCGTCCTCGCACGCTCGTACGCGCGCGTGCTGCTGCGCTGGATCGAGGCGAGCCTGGGCATCCGCTACGAGGTGAGCGGGTGGGAGAACGTGCCGCCCGGCCCGGTCGTGCTGATGTCGAAGCACCAATCGGCGTGGGAGACCATCTTCCTCGAGGCGAAGTTTCCCGATCAGTGCTGGATCGTGAAGCGCGAGCTGCTGTGGCTTCCGTTCGTGGGCTGGGGATTGTGGGCCGTTCGCTGCATCGCGATCGACCGCTCGAGCGGCATCGCGGCGCGCGAGCAGGTGGTGCAGCAGGGCGCGCAGCGCCTCAAGGAAGGGCACTGGGTGACGATCTTTCCCGAAGGCACGCGCGTGGCGCCCGGCAAGCGCGGACGCTACGGCATCGGCGGGGCGCTTCTCGCGACGCGGACCGCGACGCCGGTGCTGCCCGTGGCGCACAATGCCGGGGAGTTCTGGCCGCGCTACGCGTTCCGCAAGCGCGCGGGCTGCGTGAAGGTGGTCATCGGGCCGCTCATCCCCACGCAGGGGCGCGACGCGGTGGCCGTGCACAACGAAATGCAGGAATGGATCGAAGGACAGATGGAGCGCATCTCCGGGAGGCACGATGGGCGCGCGTGATCTCGTCTCGCGCGATGCGCGGCGCCTTGCCCTCGGCGTGGACGTCGTCGAGTACGTGCTGGTGCGCCGTCGCGGACGGCGCGGCGTGGGGCTCAAGGTGGACGAGAGCGGCCTCACGGTGAGCGCGCCCTCGACGATGCCCGTTTCCCGCATCGAGGCGCTGGTGCGCGAGAGCGAGCGCTGGGTGCTGCGCAAGGTGGCGGAGTGGAGCGCGCGCAAGGTGCCGCGCGTCGCGTGGCGCGACGGCGCCGCGCTTCCCTATCTCGGCGACGAGGTGATCCTGCGCGTCGACGCGGGCGTGCGCTCGTCGGCGCGGCATGGCGACGGGGAGCTGCGCGTCACGGTTCGCGAGTCGAGCGACCCCGAGGTCCAGCGCGTCGTCGTCTCCTGGTACAAGCGCCGCGCCCGAGAGCATCTCCATGGACGGTTGAGCGAGCTCGCCTCGCGCGCGGGCCTCGCCGTGCCGCGTTTCTTCCTTTCCTCGGCGCTCTCTCGTTGGGGGAGCTGCAACTCGCGCCGCGAGATCCGCCTCGCGTGGCGCCTGGTGAAAGCGCCGCCCGCGCTGGTGGACTACGTGATCTGCCACGAGCTCGCGCACCTGCGGCACATGAACCATTCGGCCGCGTTCTGGACCGAGGTGGAGCGCCAGTGCCCCGACTACAAGCGCCTGCGCGCCGCACTTTTCGCGACCGACCATCTGTATCGCGCCTTCTGAACCGCATCCCGGAGACACCGCATGCGCATCCTGCACACCATGATCCGCGTGGGAGACCTCGAGCGCTCCATCCGCTTCTACACGCAGGTCCTCGGCATGAAAGAGCTGCGCCGCAAGGACTATCCCGAGGGACGCTTCACGCTCGCCTTCGTGGGCTACGCCGACGAGAGCGAGGCCGCGGTGCTCGAGCTCACCCACAATTGGGACACCAAGTCCTACGACCTCGGCAACGGCTTCGGCCACGTGGCGGTGGCGGTGCCGGACGCGTACAAGGCGTGCGAGGCGGTGAAGGCGCAGGGCGGCAAGGTCACGCGCGAGGCCGGACCGATGAAGTTCGGCGGCAGCGTGATCGCCTTCGTCGAGGACCCCGACGGCTACAAGATCGAGTTCATCCAGCGCGCCTGAGCGAAAAGGGGTCAGATCCCTTTTCCCGGCCGCGGAAAAGGGATCTGACCCCTTTTATCAAGTGAGGGCGACCAGCTCCTCGTCGCCCTGCTGCTCGCGCTCGAACTTCAGGAACTCGTAGTAGCCGCACTTGGTGCTGTCCGGGTACTTGCGGCATACGCCGGGACGCGCCTCGTAGACCGTGCAGCGGCGCTTGTCCTGGTCGAGGAACATGCACGCCGAGTCGAACACCTTGTCCTTGCGATGGCGCAGCATCCGCACCTTGCCCTTCGCGTCGGGCTTGGTGAAGCGCTCCTCGGCCTCGCCGTAGCCGAGCGAGAAATGGCGCGCGAGGCGCTCGACATCGCGCTTCGTCACCTCGATCTCGGTATAGGTGCAGCAGTAGGCGGGGCACTTCTCGCAGCGGTACTGCACCCGCACGGGCACGGGAAAGGGCTTGGCGTTCTTCATCTTGTGCGCGATCGAAGGAAGCGGACGATTCTACCCACTCGCGCGCTCCGACACGAGCCCTTGACAAGCGTTCAATCGGCCGGCCCCGCCGCGAGCGCCGCGTCGGCGAGCGCGACGAACTCCACGACCGAAAGCGTTTCCCCCCGGCGGCCCGCATCGATCCCCGCTGCCGCGTAGGCCGCTTCCGCGACGAAGGCACGGGCCGCGTTGCGCAGGGTCTTGCGCCGCTGCGAGAAGGCGGCCGCCACGATCGAGCGGAAGAGCGCTTCGTCGCGCGCGCGGGGGCGGTCCTCGCCGAGGGGGCGCATGCGCACCACGGCGGAGTTCACTTTCGGCGGCGGGGTGAACGCGCCGGGAGGGACGTCGAGCACGTCGGCCATCGCGAAGCGCGACTGCAGCATGACCGAGAGCCGGCCGTATTCGGGGGTCGCCGGCGCGGCGACCATCCGCTCGACCACTTCCTTCTGCAGCAGGAACGTGCAGTCGCGAAGCCGCGCCGCCTGTTCCTCCATCCGGAAGAGGATGGGCGTCGAGACGTTGTACGGAAGGTTGCCCACGACGCGCAACGGCGCGGGCAGCGTGGCGAGGTCGAGCTCGAGCGCATCGCCTTCGTGCACCAGGACCTGGTCGGCAGGGAAGCGCCCGCGCAGCTCGCTTGCCAGGTCGCGGTCGATCTCGATCACGTGCAGCGGCCGCACGACGGACGCGAGCTCCGCGGTAAGGATCCCCGTGCCGGGACCGATCTCCAGCATGGCCTCGCCCGGACGCGGCGCGATCGCCTCGACGATCCGTTGCAGGTAATGCCGGTCGGTGAGGAAGTGCTGCCCGAAGCGCTTGCGCGGCCGTGGAAGCACGGCGGCTCCTTCAGCGCGAGCGCCGCGCCATCTCGAAGGCGAGCGCGATCGCCTGCTCGAGGCTGCCCGGATCGATCTCGCCGCCGCCCGCGAGGTCGAGCGCCGTGCCGTGGTCCACCGAGGTGCGGATGATGGGAAGGCCGAGCGTCACGTTCACGGCGCGGCCGAACGCGGCGTGCTTGAGCACGGGCAGCCCCTGGTCGTGGTACATGGCGAGCGCCGCGTCGGCGCCTTCGAGCATGCGCGACGTGAAGAGCGTGTCCGCGGGAAAGGGGCCCGAAACGCGCATTCCCTCGCGCGCCAGCTCTTCGACCACCGGCGCGATGGTCTCGATCTCCTCGCGTCCCAGATAGCCCGATTCGCCGGCATGGGGATTCAGGCCCGCGACCAGGATGCGCGGGGAATCGATGCCGAAGCGCCGCTCGAGGTCCGTGTGCAGGATGCGCAGCACCGAGCGCAGCAAGGGGCGCGTGATCGCCGCGGGAACCTTCGCGAGCGCGAGGTGCGTGGTGGCCAACGCGACGCGCAGCCCGCCGCCGGCGAGCAGCATGACGACTTGCGCAGTATGCGTGCGCTGGGCGAGGTATTCGGTATGGCCGGTGAACGGGATGCCGGCATCGTTCAGCACGCTCTTCTGCACGGGCGCCGTCACCATCGCCGCGAACTCGCCGTCCACGCAGCCTTCGAGCGCGCGGTCGAGGAGCGCGAGGACGTGGCGTGCGTTTGCGGGATCGAGGCGTCCGGCGGTGACGGGCTTCGCCACGGGAATCGAAAGGAGAGAGACGCGCGGCGCCGCGTGCGCCCCGGGATAGTCCGGCAGTTCGAAGGCAATGCCACGCGCGTTCGCGCGCGATGCGAGAACATCGCGATCGCCGAGGATCACGAGCCGCCCGGGGAATTCGCGCCGTGCGGCCCATGCGCACAGGTCGGGGCCGATGCCGGCGGGCTCACCCGCGGTGAGGGCGACGAGCGGCTCGGATGCGGGCACGGGCCTCGCGCTCCCGCGCGCCTCAGCGCTCGTCGTAGCGGTTCTCGACGAACGCGCGGTCGCGCTGCTGGCGCAGCCAGTCCTGGTACGCCTCGTCCGCCTTGCGCGCGCGGATCGCCTGGCGCGCCGTCGCCTTGCGCCGATCCTCCGAGGGCGCCTCCGAGCGCCGCTCGACCACCTGCGCGATATGCCAGCCGAACGGCGTCTGGAACGGCTGGCTCACCTCGCCCGGCTTGAGCGAGTTCATGACGCGCTCGAACTCGGGCACCGTGTCGCCCGGCGCGACCCATCCGAGGTCGCCGCCCTTCGAGGCGCTCGAGTCCTCGGAATTCTGCCGCGCGACCTCCGCGAAATCGGCGCCGGCGAGGATCTTCTCGCGCAGCTTCGCGAGCTTGTCGCGCGCCTCGGCTTCGGACAGGCCGTCGCGGGCGCGCAGCAGGATGTGGCGCACGTGCGTCTGCTCGATGCCGGCCGCGGCGGCCTTCGAGCGCGTGTCGAGGAGCTTCACGATGTGGAAGCCGTTCGGGCTCCTCAGGATGTCGCTCACGTCGCCCGGCTTCATGCGCTTGAGCACGTCGGTGAAGAGCGTCGGCAAGCGCCCCGCGGCGCGCCAGCCCAGGCTCCCGCCCTGCAGCGCGTCGGGCGCGTCGGAGTACTGCGCGGCGATCTGGCCGAAGTTCGCGCCGCCGCGCAGCGCTTGCAGCGCCTCGAGCGCGCGCCGGCGCCTCGCCTCGATCTGGTCCGCGGTCGCCTGCGGCGGCACGGCGACGAGGATATGGGAGAGCTGGTACTCGACGTCCGCGCTCGCTTCGTGGGCTTCACGCGCGAGCTCGGTCTCCACCTCCGCGTCGGTCACGACGATGGCGTTGTCGACGTCCTTCTCGCGCAGCCGAGCGATGAGGATCTCGTTGCGGATGTCTTCGCGGAAACGCGTGTAGTTGATGCCGTCGCGCTCGAGCGCCTTGCGGAAGTCGGCGACCGACATCTTGTTCTCCTGCGCGATGCGCTCGATGGTCTGGTCGAGCGTGAGGTCGTCGATCTTGATGCCCTCGTCCTTCGCGAGCTGCAGCTGGACCCGGTCGTTGATCATGCGCTCGAGGATCTGGCGCGCGAGCACATCGGATGGCGGCAGCGTCGCGCCCTGGCGCTGCAGCTGGCGGGTGACCAGCGCGATGCGCTCGTTCAGCTCGTTCTGCGTGATCACGTCGTCGTTCACGACGGCGACGATGCGGTCGACGGGAACGATGCGCGAGGGCGCGTTCTTGAGCTGCGTCTCGAGCCGGCCGGCGGCGGGCGCGGAAGCGGGCGGTGTCTGCGCGGCCGCCGAGAGGGCGAGGACTCCGGCGCACGCGGCGAGGAATCGGAGGAGCTTTCGGTGAATCATGGAGAGATCTCGTCGGACCGGCGATAGCCGGGGATGTTCTGCCGCAGCGTTTCCAGCGGGTTGATCCCGATCCGCGAGAAGCCGGTGAGCTCGAGCTGGATCTGGAACGACGTCGAATATTGCTGCGTCGACGTGATGAACCGGTGGGCCACGGCACGAAGCTGCCAGCAGCCTGCATTGTACTCGAAGCCCACCAGCCCTTCGACGAGCTTGCGGTCCTGCAGGCTCCAGTTCCAGCGCCCGACGCCGCTGACCTCGCGGGTGATGGGCCACTGCGCGGAGAGGTCGACCTGCTCGATGCCCGCCTGCACCGAAGGGTCGGCGAAAGGGTCCGTGGTTCCGCGCGCATAGCGGTACGCGGCGTTCACGACGCTGCCGGGCACCGGCGAGTAGCGGGCCTCGAAGACGATCTTCTCCGAGCGGTTGAGGTTCGGCGTGTACTGGAAGCCCGCGTCGATCGTGACCGAGGGCGACATCTGGCTGCGGAATCCGGCGAGGAGGTCCGAGTGCTTGCTGTCGGCCGGTGCGAGGCCCAGCGCGACGCGCGGCGGCTGGAAGTAGTAGACCTGGCCGATGGAGGCCGTGAAGCGTTCGAGGCCCGTGGACGACTCGATCATGCGCGAGGTGAGCCCGAACGTGATCTGGTTCGCGTCGCCCACGCGGTCCCCGCCCACGAAGCGGTTGTCGGTGAAGATCTGCGCGAAGCTGAAATCCTTCTCGGCGGTGGTGAAGTTGGGCAGCCGGCTCTGGTCGCGGAACGGCACGTAGAGGTAGTAGAGGCGCGGCTCGAGCGTCTGGTCGAAGGCGCGACCGCCCCAGTCGATGCTGCGGTCGAAGTACAGGCCGCTGTCCACGCTCGCGATCGGCACCGACAGCGGCCCCTCGTCGGCCGGGGACGCGCCGTGGTCGTGCAGGCTGTAGCGCAGGTAGTAGTACTCGATCTTCGGGACCACGTATCCGTAGCTGCGGCGCAGGGGCATCGAGAGCGACGGATTCAGGATGAACCGTTGTCCCTCGACGAGCGTCGGATGGCTGAAGTTCGACGCCTCCGTCGTGACCTGCCAGTCCAGCCCGTGCACGTTCTGCCCCATGCCGGCGAGCGTCACCTGCGGAAGGATGCGGTAGGGGATCGGCACCGGCGGACCGTTGGGATCCTGCAGCGTCTGGTACGAGAGTGCGCGCGTCATGAAGGACCACGTGTCGTCGTTGTATGCGACCGCGGCATCGTGCGGCAGGTTGGTCTGCGAGGTGAGCGCGATCTTGGTGGAGAGGTCGCGGAAGTAGTTGTCGTCCGAGACCTCCTGCGCATTCACGGCGGCGCTCCAGCCGTGGCCGAACTGCTGCGCATGGTGCAGCCCGACGAACCAGCGATTGGTGCCCGTGATGCGGTCGTTCGGCAGGAACTCGCCGTCGAACTGGCCGGAGAGCTTGGGCTCCAGATAGCGGAATTCGTCGCCGATCTGGATGCCGCGCTTCGTGAAGACCTTGGGCGTGATGGTGGTGTCGAGGTTCGGCGCGATGTTCCAGTAGTAGGGCAGCGACGCCTCGAGTCCGCTCTGGCCCGATGTTCCGAACGTCGGGGCGAGGAATCCGGAGCGGCGCTTGTTGTCGAGCGGGAACGTGAGGTACGGCATGTACAGGATCGGCACGCCGAGGAAGTACACCGTGGAGTTGTAGGCGGTGCCGACGTTGCGCGAGCCGTCCACGTCGAGCTCGTTCACGCGCAGGAACCAGTCGTCGCGCGGCGCCGGGCACGAGGTGTACTCGGCGCGGAAGAGGCGGCTCTTCTGGCCCTCGCCCAGGTCGGCGCTCGCGGCGTCGCCGCGCGTGGCGATGCGCCGCTCGGACGTCTTCGGGAACTCGAAGGTCGGCGAATCCATCTCGCCCGTGCCGGCATCGAGCCGGTAGAGGAGGTGCGGCCCGCGCGCCTTGTCGCCGTTCCGGTCGAGCTCGACGTGGCCGGTGGCGGTCGCCGTCTGGTCCTTGGCGTCGTACTCGACGCGGTCGGCGCGGATCGCGGCGCCCAGCTGGCGCAGCACGACGTTGCCGCTCGCGACCACCTTGTCGCGTCCCTGGGCCTCGACGCGGTCGGCCTCGAGGAACTTCGCGCTGTCGCGTTCGAGCCGCGAGGGCGCCATGTGCAGCTGGTGCTCGAGCTTCAGCCGAACGCCGTCGGGAAGCTGCGCGCCTGCAAGTTGCGGAGCCAGCGCGCAAGCGAGCGCGAACCCCAGCGTCCGTATGCGTTTCGGCCTCAAAGCGGCGTCGGGGTGGATGCTAGAATGAATGGCGAAGAATACACGTTCCACGCAAATCCCCGCCACGCTCCGCTCGATGGACGATCGACTCCGCGCGCTCGAAGCGTGGCTCGCCCCGGTGCTCGCAGGCCGCGCGTTCCGCCTCGAGCCCGCGTCGTCCGACGCGAGCTTCCGCCGCTACTTCCGCGTCTTCCTCGACGAGCGCACGCTGATCGCCATGGACGCGCCGCCCGCGCGCGAGGATTCGCGTCCGTTCGTGCACGTGGCGCGCCTGCTGCGCGAGGCGGGGCTCCATGCGCCGGAGGTGGTCGCGCACGACCTCTCCCAGGGCTTCCTGCTCCTCACCGACCTCGGCACGCGCTCCTATCTCGCGGCGCTGCGCGAGGCAAGCGACGTCGATCGCCTGTTCGGCGACGCGACGACGGCGCTCGTGCGCTGGCAATCGGCGACGCGCGCGGGCGAGCTGCCCGAGTACGACGAGGCGCTCCTTGCGCGCGAGCTGCAGCTCTTTCCCGACTGGTACCTCGGACGGCATCTCGGCATCGAGCTCGCGCCCGCCGAGCGCGAGTCGCTGGAGAAGGTCTTCCGCGCGATCCTCGCGGCGAACCTCGCCGAGCCGCGCGTCTACGTGCACCGCGACTACATGCCGCGCAACCTCATGGTTTGCGATCCCAATCCGGGCATCCTCGATTTCCAGGACGCGGTGCACGGGCCCATCAGCTACGACGTGGCGTGCCTCTTCCGCGACGCGTTCATCTCCTGGGACGAGGAGCGCGTGCTCGACGCAACCGTGCGCTACTGGGAGAAGGCGCGCAGCGCGGGCCTGCCGGTGCGGGCCGATTTCGCGGACTTCTGGCGCGACGTGGAGTGGATGGGCCTGCAGCGCCACCTCAAGGTGCTCGGCATCTTCGCGCGGCTGCACTATCGCGACTCGAAGCAGGGCTACCTCGAGGACACACCGCGGTTCCTCGGATACGTGCGCCACGCGGCGAGCCGCTATCGCGAGCTCGCGCCGCTCGTGCGCCTGCTCGACCAGGTCGAGGGCCGCAAGCCCGAGGCGCGCTACACGTTCTGATGCCGCGCGCGCTCATCCTCGCGGCCGGACGCGGCGAGCGCCTGCGCCCGCTCACCGACGCCACGCCCAAGCCGCTGCTCATGGCGGGCGGCCGGCCGCTCATCGAGTGGCAGGTGGAGAGCCTCGCCGCCGGCGGGTTCCACGACCTCGTCGTGAACCACGCGCACCTCGGCCTCCAGATCGAGGCGGCGTTGGGCGACGGCCGCCGCTTCGGCGTGCGCATCCGCTATTCGCCCGAGTCCCCCGCGCTCGAGACCGCCGGCGGCGTGGCGCGCGCATTGCCGCTGCTCGGCGAGGAGCCCTTCGTCGTCGTGAGCGGCGATATCCACACCGACTTCGACTTCGCCACGCTCGTGCCGCGCATCGCGGCGATCGCGCGCGATCCGCGCGACGCGATCGCGCACTTCGTGCTGGTCGACAATCCGCCATGGCATGCGGGCGGAGACATGGGGCTCGCGCAGGGGCGCGTGCGGCTCGAGGGACCGCGCCTCACCTATGGCAACATCGGCGTTTTCCACCCGCAGCCGTTCGAAGCGATCGAGCCCGGCGCGCGCGTGAAGCTCTTCCCGTGGATGTACCGCTTCGTGGCGGAAGGCCGTGTCAGCGGGGAGCGCCATGCGGGCGCGTGGGACAACGTGGGCACCGCCGAGCAGCTCGCGGCGCTCGACCGGAGGCTTTCGCGGCGCCCAGGAGGTAAAATTCCCCCATGAAACTCGAACATCCCATCGACGTGAAGCCGTTCAGGGCGCGCCGCGCCCGTCTCGCGAAGGATCTGGAGACGGGCGTCGTGATCGTGCCCACGGCGCCGGAGCGTCCGCGCAACGCCGACGCGCTCTACGACTACCGCTGGGACAGCGGCTTCTACTACCTCACCGGATTCCGCGAGCCCGAGGCCGTGCTGGTGATGGTGCTGGGCTCGAAGCCGCGTTCCATCCTGTTCTGCCGCGAGAAGAACCCCGAGCGCGAGATCTGGGACGGATATCGCCACGGGCCGGCCGAGGCGCGCGAGCTCTTCGCATTCGACGAGGCGTACCCGTACGGCGAGCTCGACGAGCGCATGCCCGACTTCCTCGCGAACCAGGAGGTGCTGCACACTCCGGTGGGCTCCGATGCCGCCTGGGACCAGCGCGTGGCCGGTTGGCTCAATGCCGTGCGCGCGAAGGTTCGCACCGGCATCACCGCGCCGGCGCAGATCCGGGACGTGCGCGCGGCGGTGAACGACATGCGCCTGGTGAAGGACGAGCACGAGCTCGCGGTGATGCGGCGGGCGGCGCAGATCTCGAGCGCCGCGCACGTGCGCGCGATGCGCACGGCCGCGCCCGGCATGCGCGAGTACCAGGTGGAGGCGGAACTGCTGCACGAGTTCCTGAGGAACGGCGCGCGCGCCCCCGCCTACGGCTCCATCGTCGCCTCGGGCGCCAACGCGTGCGTACTGCACTACCGGGAGAATTCGGCGGAGCTGCGCAAGGGAGAGCTCTTCCTCATCGATGCCGGCTGCGAGCTCGAGAGCTACGCCTCGGACATCACGCGCACGTTTCCGGTCGCCTCGCGCTTCAGCGCGGTGCAGCGCGACGTCTACGAGCTGGTGCTCGCGTCGCAGGAAGCGGGGATCCGCGCGGTGAAGCCGGGCGCCGATTTCATCGATTACCACGACGCCGCGACGCGTGTCCTCGTGCAGGGCCTCATCGATTTCCGCCTCTGCAAGGGCAGCTTCGACCAGGTGCTCGAGGACAACTCGTACAAGCAGTACTACATGCACCGCACCGGCCATTGGCTGGGCCTCGACGTGCACGACGCGGGCGACTACATGCGCAAGGGCAAGTGGAGGAAGTTGAAGCCCGGCATGGTGCTCACGGTGGAGCCCGGGCTCTACATCCGTCCGGCGCCCAACGTCCCCAAGGCGTTCTGGAACATCGGCGTGCGCATCGAGGACGACGTGCTCGTCACGTCGAAGGGCCGCGAGGTCCTCACCGCCGCGTGCCCGAAGCGCGTGAAGGACGTGGAGGAAGCGGTCCTCGACCGCTGACGCCGTGCTCGACGTCGCCATCGTGGGCGGCGGACCGGTGGGCGCGACGCTCGCCGCGCTCGCCGCATCGAGCGGCCTTTCCATCGAGGTGCTCGAGGCGCGCTCGGCGCCTTCCGGCGATCGGCGCATCCTCGCGCTCTCGCACGCGAGCCGCGAGCGGCTGGAAGATGCGCACGCGTGGCCCGCGGCGAGCGCCACGCCGATCGCCTCGATCCACATCTCGCAGCGCGGCGGTCCCGGTCGCACGCTCCTCGAAGCGGCCGAGCAGGGACTCCCCGCGCTGGGCTACACGGTTCCATATGCCGCCCTGGAGTCGGAGCTCGCGCGCCGCTTGCCCGAATGCGGCGTGCCGGTTCGCTACGGTGCCGCGTGCACCGGCATCCGGCTCATGAACGATGCGGCCTGCGTCGAGCTCGCATCGGGCGAGGAGGTGCGCGCGCGGCTCCTCGTGATCGCCGACGGCGGTTCCAGCGCCGCGCGCATCCCCGGCGTGGCGTTCACCGAAAAGGATTACGGGCAGCACGCCGTGGTGGGCGCGGTGCGCGCGGATCGTCCGCATGGCGGCCGCGCCTACGAGCGCTTCACGCCGCAGGGGCCGATGGCGCTGCTGCCGGTGCAGGATCGTCATGCGCTGGTGTGGACTGCCGATCCGGAACGGGCACGGGAGCTCCTCGCGCTCGAGGAAAGCGCCTTCCTCGCCGCCCTGCAGGAAGCCTTCGGGGATCGCGCCGGGCGCTTCGTCTCGATCGAGGCGCGCAACGCATTCCCGCTCAAGCTTCGCACCGTGAATTCCCCGGTCGCGCTGCGAACGGTGATCGTCGGCAATGCCGCGCAGGCGCTGCACCCGGTGGCCGGGCAGGGCCTCAACCTGGGATTGCGCGACGCGGCCGCGGTGGCGGACCTGCTGCGGGCGCTCCCCGAAGCGGCAGGCAATCCGCGCATGCTCGATGCCTATCGCGAGGCGCGCCGGCGCGACGCGAGCCGCGGCGTCGCGTTCACCGATCTTCTCGTTTCGGTCTTCTCCGACGGCAGGCGCATCCCGACGTGGGGCCGCGGCCTCGCCCTCGCCGCGTTCGATGTGCTTCCTCCGGCGCGGCGGCTGCTCGCCGAGCGCATGATCTACGGCGCGCCGTCGTGAGGCCGCGCATCGTGGTGGCCGGCGGCGGCCCCGTGGGAATGGCGTTCGCGTGCGCGGCCTCGGCATGCGACGTGCGTGTGCTCGAAGCTTCGCCTTCGCGCGCGGCGCCCGCATCGGACGACTACGACGTGCGCGTGTTCGCGTTGAGCCCGGGCACGCGTGCGCTGCTGCGCGATCTCGGCGCATGGGAGCGGCTCGATGCGGGCCGCGTAGCCGCGGTTCGCCGCATGGAGGTGTTCGGCGACGGCGGGGCGCACCTCGAATTCTCCGCGCGCCCGGGCGCGGCGCTGGCGTGGGTCCTCGAGGCAGGCCGCCTGGCGCACGCGCTCGAGGAACAGGCCGCCTCGCTCTCCCACGTATCGATCTCGCACGAGGCGCGCGCGGTCGATTTCGGCGTCGCGGGCTCCATCGCGTGGGGTGCGCTCGCGAGCGGGGAACGCGTGGAAGGCGATCTCCTGGTCGGAGCCGACGGTCCCGATTCGCCGGTGCGCGGGCGCATCGGCATCGCGTTCGAGGAGCGGCCGTACGAGGAATCGGCGCTGGTCGCGAACTTCGAGACCGAGCACAGGCATGCCGATACCGCGCGTCAGTGGTTCCGCGAGGATGGCGTGCTCGCATGGTTGCCGCTGCCCGGGCCGCGCATCTCGATCGTATGGTCGACGCCGAACGCGAACGCGGACGCGCTCCAGGCGCTCGACTCACGCGCCTTCGAGCGGCGCGTGCGCGAGGCCGGCGGGGCGGCGCTGGGAGACCTGCGATTGGTCTCCCCGATCGCGCGCTTCCCGCTGCGGCTCATCCGCGTGGCGCAGCCCGTGGCCGAGCGCGTGGCACTCGTGGGCGACGCCGCGCATGCGGTGCATCCCCTCGCCGGGCAGGGCATCAACCTCGGCTTCCAGGACGTGCGGGCGCTGTGCGACGCGATCCAGGGCCGCTCGGCGCTCGAGGCGGTCGGCGACCTCTCGGTGCTGCGCCGCTATGCGCGCGAGCGGCGCGAAGACGTCACGGCGATGCAGTTCGTGACCGACGGGCTCGACCGGCTGTTCACGACCGGACGCCGTGGCGCATACACCCTGCGCAACCTCGGCCTCGGCCTGGTCGACCGGCAACCCTGGGCCAAGGCCGCACTCGCCCGCCGGGCAATGCGATAATCGCTTGTCGACCCGGCCCTTCCGTCCGCGGGGGGTGCGCCCCTCGGGTCCTTCCGAGACTTCGCCATGAAAAAGTTCACCGCACTCCTCGCCGCGCTCGCAGCGGCGGCCATCCTGCCTGTATACGCCCAGGTGAGCACCGACAGCCTCAAGGCGGAGCTCAGGAAGAAGCTGCCGGCCGAGTCGCCGCCCATCGACAGCGTGAAGAAGACGCCCTACGGCAACCTCTACGAGGTCGTCACCGGCGGCGAGATCGTCTACACCGACGACAAGGCCTCGTTCCTCCTGGTGGGCCCGATCATCGACCTCAACACGAAGACGAACGTGACCGAGGAGCGCATGTCGCAGCTCAACGCGGTCGACTTCAAGAGCCTGCCGCTGGATCGGGCGATCAAGATCGTGCGCGGCAACGGCTCGCGCAAGATCGCGCTCTTCGAGGATCCGAACTGCGGCTACTGCAAGCGGTTCGAGCGCGACTTCCAGGGCGTGACCGACGTCACCGCGTACGTCTTCCTCTATCCGATCCTCGCCGCCGACTCGGTGGACAAGTCGAAGGCGATCTGGTGCTCGGCCGATCCGGCCAAGGCGTGGATCGATACGATGGTGCGCGATCGCCTGCCGGCCACGGCGGGCAAGTGCGATGCGCCGCTCGAGAAGAACCTCGCGTTCGGGCAGGCGAAGCACATCCGCGGCACGCCGACGCTCATCTTCGAGGACGGCGAGCGGCTTCCGGGCGCGGTCTCCATGCCGGAGCTCGAGAAGCGCTTCGCCGAGGCGAAGGCGAAGCTCGCCGCCAAGTAGCCGCGCGCCTCAGGAGCTCGCGCCCTCCGGCGCGGGCGGCGAGTAGCCCTTGGGATAGAGCACCCACATGCGGCCGGATTGGCGCATCTTTCCGGCGAGCGCGCCGGCCGCATCGCCGAATCCCCAGAAGAAGTCCGCACGAACCGCGCCGTTGATCGCACCGCCCGTGTCCTGCGCCACCATCAGCCGCTCGAGCGGCTCGTCGCTGTCGGGGCGCGTCGTCGCGAGGTAGACCGGCGCGCCGAGCGGGATCACGCGCGGATCGACCGCGATCGAGCGCTCGGGCGTGAGAGCAACGCCGAGCGCGCCGATGGGCCCGGGCAACGTGCTCGGAAGCTGCCGGAAGAACACGTAGCTCGGGTTCGCGTCGAGGTACTGCTTGACCTTGCGCGTGTGCCGGCGCGCCCATTCCTTGATGCCCTGCATGGACGCGCGCTGCGGTGGGATCTCGCCGTTGCGGATGAGCAGCGCGCCCAGCGATCGGAACGGCTGCCCGTTCTGGTCCGCGTAGCCCACGCGGATGCGCTCGCCGTCCGGCAGCTGGATCTGGCCCGAGCCCTGGATGTGCAGGAAGAAGTCGTCGAGCTCGTCGTCCACCCACGCGATTTCGAGACCTTTCAGCAGCGCGGGATCGGAATCGATGTCGCCGCGCGAGTAGTACGGCACCACGCGGCTTCCCTCGATGCGCCCGCGCAGGCGCCGATGCTTGAGCTCGGGATAGACCGACGAGAGGTCGATCGTGAGCAGGTCCGGCGGCGGCGCGTAGATCGGGTAGCGGTAGCGGCGCGTGCGCGTGCGGCTTCCATGAAGCAGCGGCTCGTAATAGCCGGTCACCATTCCCGTCGTGGTGTCGTCGGCGTTCACGACGCGATACGGATCGAACCATGCGCGGAAGAACCGCTCGACGTCGCTCTCGCCGGCGCTCGCCGGCAGCGCGAGAGCGGCTTCGCACGCGTCCTTCCACGCGTCGCGCACCGCGAGGACGGCGCAGCCGCGCACGAAGGCGTCGAGCGAAGGCCGCAGCGGCTCGCGTCCCCAGTCGGGAAGCTCGGCCCAATCGGCGCGGTCGAGCTTGCCGCGGTACTCGGGAACGGGTGCCGGCGCGGGCGGCGCGGGGCATTGCGGCTTCGCCACGGGCGGACAGGCGAGCGCCTCGGCGGCCGCCGGTGGGCGCGGCGCCGCGGGCGCCTTCGCGATCTCCGGGGGCTTCGTTTCCGGGCCGGCACACGCCGCGGCGAGCGCGAGCGCGAGGATTGCGACGATCGACCTCAATGCAGAACGCGCGGGACGCTCAGCGTGAACTCCGGGATGCTCGCTTCGAAGCGCGTGCCGTCCTCGGCGACGAGCTGGTAGCTGCCGCGCATCGTGCCGACCGCCGTTGGAATCGACGAGCCGCTGGAATACTCGAACGTGTCGCCGGGCTTGAGCAAGGGCTGCTCGCCCACGACGCCCATGCCGCGCACTTCCTGCACCTGGTTGTCCGCGTCGGTGATGATCCAGTGGCGGCTCACCAGCTGCGCGGCGACGTTGCCGTTGTTCGTGATGCGGATGGTGTAGGCGAAGACGTACCGATCTTCCTCCTCGTCCGACTGGTCGGGGAGGTAGGTCGAGTGCGCGGTCACCGCGACACTGTATTTCTTGGCGTCGGGCATGGTTCGGTGCGTCGGGCGCATTGAAAAGATGGTAGCAGAGAATGGCCGGCCGACAGCGATTCCACGTAGAATCCGGACGCGTCGACTACCAGCCTTCCGGACCCGTGCCCGCCTCCACCTTCCGCATCGCACCGAGCATCCTCTCGGCCGACTTCGCGCGGCTGGGCGAGGAGGTGCGCGAGGTCGTCGCGGCGGGCGCGGACCTCGTGCACTTCGACGTGATGGACAACCATTACGTTCCGAATCTCAGCGTGGGTCCGCTGGTCTGCGAGGCGATCCGCCCGCTGTGCACCGTGCCGATCGACGTGCACCTCATGGTGAAGCCGGTCGATCGCATCGTCCCCGATTTCGCGAAGGCCGGCGCTTCCATCATCAGCTTCCATCCGGAAGCGAGCGAGCACGTGGATCGCACGCTCGGCCTCATCCGCGACCACGGATGCAAGGCGGGACTGGTGTTCAATCCGGCCACGCCGCTCGACCATCTCGACTACGTGATGGACAAGGTGGATATCATCCTCGTCATGTCGGTGAACCCGGGATTCGGCGGGCAGTCGTTCATCCGCTCGGCGCTCGCGAAGATCGCCGAGGCGCGCGGCAGGATCGACGCCTGCGGCCGCGACATCTGGCTCGAGGTGGACGGCGGCATCAAGGCCGACAACATCGCGGAGGTCGCGCGGGCGGGCGCCGACACGTTCGTCGCCGGCTCGGCGATCTTCGGCGAGAAGGACCGCAAGGCCGCGATCGCGCGGATGCGCTCCGAGCTCAAGCGGGCTACAATGGCGGCCTAGCCGTTACGCATCTTCCCCACCTTCATCATGGCACTGCGCGGATTCCGCTTCGATTGGCGATGGCAAAGCTGGCGCTAACGCGCTCGGCCTGCCATTTCCCATGCAAGCGAACCGTGTGGTGATCCATGACTGAAGACGAATTCCTGGCGCTCGGACGCGCCGGATACAACCGAATCCCGCTGCAGCTCGAGACCCTCGCGGATCTCGACACGCCGCTCTCCATCTACCTCAAGCTCGCCAACCGTCCCGGCTCGTACCTGCTGGAGAGCGTGATCGGCGGCGAGCGCTTCGGCCGCTACTCGATCGTGGGCCTTCCCGCGCGCGAATGGGTCGAGGTGCGAGGCTCGCGCGTGCGCCGGCTTCGCGACGCGGCCGAGGTGGAATCGCGCGAGGTCGACGACCCGCTCGCGTGGCTCGATCGATACCTCGCCGGCTTCCGCGCCGCCGCGCCGAGCGGGGACCTGCGCTTCGCGGGCGGCCTCGTGGGCTACTTCGGCTACGACACGGTGGCCTACGTCGAGCCGCGCCTGGGCCGCAGCGCGAAGCCCGATCCCCTCGGGCTGCCGGACATCCGCCTGCTTGTCTCGGAGGAGCTCGCGGTGGTCGACAACCTGTCGGGGAAGCTCCATCTCATCGTGTACGCCGATCCCGCGCAGCCCGGCGCGCATGGCGCGGCGCTCGCCCGCCTGCAGGAGCTGCGCGCGGGATTGCGCAGGCCCGCGGGCCTCCCGCCGCACGAGCCGCGCGAAGCCCTCGAGGCCGCGCGCTCCAACATCGCCGAGGCGAAGTTCTACGAGGCGGTCGCGCGCTGCAAGCGCTACATCGAGGAGGGCGACATCTTCCAGGTGCAGATCTCGCAGCGCATCGCGCAGCCTTTCCCGTACTCGCCGGTGAACCTGTACCGGTCGCTGCGCTCGATCAATCCCTCGCCGTACATGTTCTATTTCGACTTCGGCGACGCGCAGCTGGTCGGCGCCTCTCCCGAGATCCTGGTGCGGCGCGAGGGCGACAAGGTCACGTTGCGCCCGATCGCGGGCACGCGCCGCCGCGGCACCACGCCCGAGAAGGACCTCGAGATGGAACGCGAGCTTCTGGGCGATCCGAAGGAGCGCGCCGAGCACGTGATGCTGATCGACCTCGGGCGCAACGACGTGGGCCGCATCGCGAAGGTGGGCAGCGTGAAGGTGACGGAGACGATGGTGGTGGAGCGCTATTCGCACGTGATGCACATGGTCTCCAACGTCGAGGGCACGATCGATTCCGCGCTCACTCCGATGGAGCTCCTGCGAGCGACATTCCCCGCCGGCACCGTGACCGGCGCCCCGAAGGTGCGGTCGATGGAGATCATCGAGGAGCTCGAGCCCGAGAAGCGCGGCGTCTACGCGGGCGCGGCGGGCTACCTCGGATTCAACGGCAACGTCGACCTCGCGATCGCGATCCGCACCGGCGTCGTGAAGGACCGCACGCTGTACGTGCAGGCCGCGGCCGGCATCGTCGCCGACTCCATTGCCGAAAACGAGTGGCTCGAGACGCGCAACAAGGCGCGGGCCCTCATCGCGGCGGCCGAGCAGGTGCATGCCGGCCTCGACGCGCCGATCGAGTGAGGAAACCGGCATGCTCCTCATGATCGACAACTACGACTCCTTCACCTACAACCTGGTGCAATACCTGGGCGAGTTGGGCGAGGACGTGAGAGTGATCCGCAACGACGAGATGAGCGTCGACGAGATCGAGCGCCTCGCGCCGCGGCGCATCGTGCTCTCGCCGGGTCCGTGCACGCCGAACGAGGCCGGCGTCTCGCTCGACCTCATCCGCCGCTTCGCCGGGCGCGCGCCGATCCTCGGCGTGTGCCTCGGCCACCAGGCGATCGGCCAGGCGTTCGGCGGCCGCATCGTGCACGCGAAGGCGCTGATGCACGGCAAGGTCTCCGCGATCCACCATTCGGGCGAGGGCGTCTTCCGCGGCCTTCCCGCGCCGTTCCGCGCGACCCGCTACCATTCGCTCGCGATCGAGCGCAGCCGCTGCCCGGCCGAGCTCGAGGTGACGGCGTGGACCGAGGACGGCGAGATCATGGGCGTGCGCCATCGCACGCTTGCGATCGAGGGCGTGCAGTTCCACCCGGAATCGATCCTCACCGAGCATGGCCACGCGCTGCTCGCCAATTTCCTCCGGCAATAGAGGGACGGGAACATGTTCACTCCCCAGGAAGCGATCAACCGCTTGTGCGACAAGCGCGAGATCTTTTACGACGAAATGGTCGACCTGATGCGCCAGGTGATGGAAGGCAAGGTCGCGCCGGTGCAGCTCGCCGCGATCCTCATGGGACTGCACGTGAAGACCGAGTCGGTCTCCGAGATCGCCGCGGCCGCCTCGGTGATGCGCGAGTTCTCCACCAAGGTCGAATCGTCCGATCTCGAGCATCTCGTGGATACCTGCGGGACCGGCGGCGACAAGGCGCACACGTTCAACATCTCGACCACCGCGGCGTTCGTCGCCGCGGCGGCCGGCGCGCGCGTGGCCAAGCACGGCGGGCGCGCGGTCTCGTCGCAATCGGGCAGCGCCGACGTGCTCGAGTCGCTGGGCGTGAACCTCGCGCTCGCGCCGGAGCAGGTATCGCTGTGCCTGCGCGAGGTAGGCCTGGGCTTCATGTTCGCCCCGAGCCACCATCCGGCCATGAAGCATGCGGCGCCGGTGAGGAAAGAGCTCGGCATGCGCACCATCCTCAACATCCTGGGCCCGCTCACGAATCCCGCCGGGGCGCCCAACCAGGTGATGGGCGTGTTCCATCCCGATCTCGTCGGCATCCAGGCGCGCGTCCTCAAGATGCTCGGGAGCCGCCATGTGATGACGGTCCATGGCCAGGACGGCCTGGACGAGATCACGATCACGGGTCCCACCTACGTCGCCGAGCTCAAGCACGACTTCATCACCGAGTACACGGTCGAGCCGGGCCAGTTCGGCATCGACGTGGCGCCGATCGAGGCGATCCAGGTGAAGGATGGCGCGGAATCGAAGGCGCGCATCGAGGCGGTGCTCGCGAACGAGCCGGGGCCGTCGCGCGACATCGTGGTGCTCAATGCCGCGGCCGCGCTCTACGTCTCGGGCGTCGTGGAGAGCCTGTGGGACGGCGTCGCCCTCGCGCGCGACACCCTGGCGAGCGGCGCCGCCCGCGCGAAGCTCGATCACCTGGTGCGATTCTCGCGCTCGTTCGCCAAGGCGGGCTGATGTCCGACGTGATGCGCCGGATCATCGAGGCGAAGCGCCGCGAGGTGGAGGCGGCGCGGGCCGCGGTGCCGCTCGCGGACATGCAACGCCGCGCCGAGCGCGCGGACCCGCCGCGGGGCTTCGAGGCCGCGCTGCGCCGTCGCGTTTCGGAGGGACATCCCGCGGTGATCGCCGAGATCAAGCGCGCGAGCCCGAGCCGCGGGCTCATCCGCGCCGATTTCAATCCGGTGCGGATCGCGAAATCGTACGAGTCCCACGGGGCCGCATGCCTTTCGGTCCTCACCGACCGCGAGTTCTTCGGCGGCTCCTCGGAGGACCTCCAGGCCGCGCGCTCGGCATGCGCGCTGCCGGTGCTGCGCAAGGACTTCATGATCGACGCCTACCAGGTGCACGAGGCGAGATCGTGGGGCGCCGATTGCATCCTGCTGATCGTCGATGCCGCGCCCGACGAGGAACTGGACCGCCTGGCCCGCCTCGCGCGCGAGCTCGGAATGGACGTGCTGGTCGAGTGCCACGACGCCGCTCAGCTGGAGCGGGCGCTGCAGTTGCCCACTCGCCTGGTCGGCATCAACAACCGCGATTTGCGCACGTTCGAGACGCACATCGAGACGACGCTGGAATTGCGGTCGAAGGTTCCGCAAGAGCGGCTGCTCGTCGCCGAAAGCGGGATCTCGCGGGCTGCGGATGTCAGCCGGCTGAGGCAGGCCGGAGTGAGCGCCTACTTAGTCGGAAGCGCCTTCATGGAGGCCGATGACCCGGGCGAGCGGCTGGGGGCGCTCTTTTTCGCCGGGTGACGCCCTTGTTGTGGCGGCACAACAAGGGGCGCCATTTGTTGCGTGATTGGCGAAAAACCCCTTGAGCGATCGCACCGGCTTTGGCATGATGCGCTTGGCTTCTCAAAAAGAATTCAAGGAAAGATTCCTGAATCGGGGCGACAAAATCCCCACGAGGTTTCGAAGAATCACAGAAGTAAACACACGGCCTCATCTCAACAAAGGAGAATCTGATGAACAAAAAGCTGATCGCTCTGGCGGTTCTGGGCGCCTGCGTGGCGCCTGCTGCCATGGCGCAGACCACCGGTCCGGTGACGCTGTACGGGCGGGTGTACGAGACGGTGGTTTCGGTCAAGGCGGATGCGGGTCCCACTTCCGACGCCCTCGACCGCCGCACCCGTATCGATGACCAGGCCTCGCTGCTCGGCGTTCGCGGCACGGAGGACCTGGGGAGCGGGCTGAAGGCCTTCTTCCAGTTGGAAACCGCGTTCAAGGCCGACCAGAACGACTCCTCGTTCGCCGCACGTAACAGCGGTATCGGTCTCGAGGGGGGTTGGGGCAGCTTCGTCATCGGCCGTTGGGACACGCCGTACAAGGTCTCCACGTACCCGATCGACGTCTTCGGCGACCTCACGATGGCCGGCATCAGCGGAGTCGGCCACGACCAGGGCAACTTCGACCGTCGCGACCAGAACATGATCCAGTACTGGTCGCCCAACTTCGCCGGCTTCCAGCTGAAGGCGATGTGGCAGGCGAACGAGGCCAAGTCGGCCACCAGCAACCCGCACGACTCCAGCGCGAACCTCACCTACACCCGCGGCCCCCTCTACGCGATGCTCGCGTACGAGGACCACAAGGATCCGTCGGCCGCCTACACGAAGGAGAAGGCGTGGAGCGGTGGCGCTGCGTACAGCTTCGGCCCGATCAAGGTCGGCGGCGAGTACGAGCAGATCAGCCGCGATGCCGCGAACGGCAACGATCCCGACGACCGCAAGGAGTGGCTCGCGAACGTCACCTGGACCTTCGGCAACAACCAGCTGATGTACCAGCACCAGGACTCCAAGGGAGCGTCGACGGCCGGTACGAAGGACAGCGGCCTCTGCAAGAGCGACACCATCGGCTACAAGTACATCTTCTCCAAGCGTACGTTCTTCATCGCCGAGTACATGCGCACGGACAACAAGGAAGCGGGCACGTGCAGCTTCGCGACGACCGCGACCTTCCCGGTCAAGCCCGGCCAGGATGTCCAAGCAGCCGCTATCGGCCTGCAGCACGTGTTCTGATCGCCGCCGGCACTCGCTGGCACAATGAAGGGCGCGGCTTCGGCCGCGCCCTTTTTCATTTCGGAGCTCGATCGTGAACCCAGAAAGGCCGGCTCGTTCGCTCGCGGGCCTCGTCGATTCCCTGCTGGTCGCCGCCGACGAGGCGCTGCGAGCGCTTTCCGGTGCAGCCACCGCCGCGCGTCCCTCTCCTGCGACGGAGCGCACCGTTCCGTCGCGCGTGGAGGATCGCGAGCTCTCCGGGCGCCTGATGCGCGTGAACCATACGGGCGAGGTCTGCGCGCAGGCGCTCTACAGCGGCCAGGCCCTGGTGGCCCGCGATCCCTCGATTCGCCGCGCGTTGCAGCTCGCCGCCGGCGAGGAGCGTGATCATCTCGCGTGGTGCCGCGATCGCATCGACCAGCTCGGCTCGCGCACGAGCCTCCTCGATCCGCTCTGGTACGCCGGCTCGTTCGCGTGGGGTGTGGCTTCCGGGCTCGCCGGAGATCGATGGAGCCTCGGGTTCCTCGCCGAAACGGAGCACCAGGTGGAGCGGCATCTCGAGAGTCACCTCGAGCGGCTTGCGCACGACGACACGCCGAGCCGCGCCATCGTGCTCCAGATGCGCGAGGACGAGGCACGGCACGGCGCAACCGGAAGGGCGCTCGGCGGGGCCGAGCTTCCGGAGAGCGTGAAAGCCGCGATGCGCGCAGCCTCGCGCGTGATGACGGGAACGACGTACTGGATCTGAGGCGCTACGCCTCGCGGATCTCGTACGCGAAGTCGATCTCGGCGGTCTTCGCGAGCATGATGGTCGCCGAGCAGTACTTCTCCTTCGAAAGCTTGATCGCGCGCTCCACCTGCGTGGGCTGCAGCGACTTGCCGGTCACGATGTAGCGCATCCGGATGCGCGTGAAGACCTTCGGATCCTCCGCCGCCCGCTCGGCCTCCAGCTCGACCACGCAATCGGTTACCGCCTGGCGCGACTTGCGCAGGATGTGCACGACGTCGATCGCGGTGCACGAGCCGGCGCCCATCAGGACGAGCTCCATGGGTCGCGCGCCGAGGTCGCGGCCGCCCACGTCGGGGGCCGCATCGACGACGATGGCATGGCCGCTTCCGCTCTCCGCGACGAACGTCATTCCTTCGGCAAGCCTGATGGTGGCCTTCATCGGCGACTCCGGTGAGGTTGCATCATGTGTCCCTCGCCGCGGCGTCTTCCTCGACCCGCATATCGAGCCATACCTTGAGCACGCTCCAGCCGACGGCGAGCAGCGCCGGCCCGACGAAGAGGCCGATGAACCCGAACGCGATCGCGCCGCCGAACACGCCCAGCACCATGACGAGCATCGAGAGGCCTCCCGCGCGGCTCATGAGGATCGGCTTCACGAAGTTGTCCACCGAGCTGATGACGGCGATCCCGTAGATCACCATGAAGATCGCCCAGCCGGACTCGCCGTTCGCATACAGCCATACCGCGGCGCCGCTCCACACCAGCACCGTGCCCATGGGCACCAACGAGAGCACGAAGGTGGTCGCGCCGAGCACGAACGCCGCCGGCACTCCGGCGATCAGGAAGCCGATCGTCGCCACCGCGGCCTGCGCGAGAGCGGTTCCGATCAGTCCGTAGACGACGCCCTTGACGGCATTCTGCGCCGTCACGGCGAGCGCGGTTCCCTGCTCGGCTCCGGCAAGACGCGCCATCGCCTCCCGCAGCAGCCCCGCGATCCATTCGCCGTCCCGGTAGAAGAAGAAGGCCACGAAGATCGCGATGAGGATCTGCACCAGCCCCTGCCCGACGGCCCCTCCCAAGGCGACCATGAGGGCCTTCGCCGGGTCGGCGAAACGCTTGGCGAGGTCGACCACCTCGGACTGGCTTTGCATCAGCAGTTGCCAGTACTGGTCGAGCGAGGGACCGACGAGGGGCAGGTCGCGGATGAACGCGGGGAGCGTGAGCCCTTCGCGCCGCTCGAGGAAGTTGCGCACCGCTTCCACCATGTCGGCCGAGTGCACGACCAGGCTCTGCGCGGCGAGCGCGACGGGCAGCGCGATCGCGACGATCATGCCGCACACCAGGACTATCGCGGCGAGCCATTCGCGGCGCAGCCGGGCCTTGAGGAACAGGAAGAGCGGCCAGGTCGAGAAGCACAGCACGCCGGCGAAGAGCATCGCGCCGAGGAACGGTCGCACGACGAGCAGGCAGCCGAGCGCCAGCGCGGCGATCGCGGCGAGGCGCGCGTAGTGCTCCATTCGGGTACCGGCCGGAGGGGTCAAGGCAATGCGCGATCGGCGTTGGGGGACTCCGATTCTAGCCGAAGCCGGTTTGACTCAAAACGCTGATTTCCCTATAATTTCGTGTTCTTACCTAAAACAAGGCGGCCAAAGTATCGTCGGGCGAAGCTTCCGGCGGCACCCAGGGTCGCGAATGGAAAGGAAATCATGAAGACCTTCTCGGCCAGGCCGGAGACGGTGCGGCGCGATTGGTTCGTCGTGGACGCCACCGACAAGATCCTCGGGCGGCTCGCGGCGGAAGTCTCGCGGCGCCTGCGCGGCAAGCACAAGCCCGAATTCACCCCGCACGTCGATACCGGCGACTACATCGTGGTCGTCAATGTGGAAAAGCTGCGCGTGAGCGGGGCCAAGACCACGGACAAGAAGTACTACCGCCACTCGACGTATCCGGGCGGAATCTACGAGACCAACTTCGCCAAGCTGCAGGCGCGACATCCCGACCGTGTGCTCAAGCTCGCGGTGAAGGGCATGCTGCCCAAGGGCCGGCTCGGCTACGCGATGATCAAGAAGCTCAAGATCTACGCGGGGCCGAACCATCCGCATTCGGCGCAGCAGCCCAAGTCCCTCGAGATCTAAGGAGCGAACATGATCGGCAAGTACAACTACGGCACTGGCCGCCGCAAGAACGCGGTGGCGCGCGTCTTCATCAAGCCCGGCAAGGGCCAGATCACGGTGAACGACAAGCCCGTCGACGTGTTCTTCTCCCGCGAGACCGGCCGCATGATCGTGCGCCAGCCCCTCGAGCTCACCAACCACGCGCAGACGTTCGACATCACGGTGAATGTCTTCGGCGGCGGGGAATCCGGGCAGGCCGGTGCCGTGCGCCACGGCATCACGCGCGCCCTCATCGAGTACGACCCCACGCTCAAGCCGGCGCTTTCCAAGGCGGGCCTCGTCACGCGCGATGCGCGCGAGGTCGAGCGCAAGAAGGTGGGCCTGCACAAGGCGCGACGCCGCAAGC
>Ga0157370_10000799_pt1 | contig 39633 bp, 74 predicted proteins | sample C35metaG_FD_113463 | JGI IMG/M metagenome (GOLD analysis project Ga0157370, IMG submission 113463) | Corn rhizosphere microbial communities from Kellogg Biological Station, Michigan, USA - C3-5 metaG | ecosystem: Host-associated > Plants > Roots > Rhizosphere > Soil | place: USA: Michigan... | reverse complement strand
TGCCGCCTTCCCTCCCCGTCCTTTTTTTCGTTTCTAGGAGGTGCTCGCATGGGTTCTGCGCCTAGGAAATTGCGTGCTGTTGCGCCTGATGAGACGGCGGATTCGCCGAAGATTATGTCTCTGTCTGAGGCGATTGAGCTCGGTGATTATCTGCAGATTCTTCTTGCTCAGCGTCGGGAGATTGTGACGTCGTTGCCGGAGGAGCGCGGGCCGGCGAAGGCTGCGTTGCACCGTCAGTTGTCATTGATCTCGAAGGAGATCGAGGCGTTGGTGTCGCGGGATTCGGATGAGGCTGAGGGTGGCGCGAATGTCGAGGACGGGGAGTTCGACGCGGAAGCCATCTGAGCTGAAGCTTTCTGAGGTTGCTCGGCATGTGGTGTTCCCGAAGAACATCGCTTCGACGGTGTGGCCGCGGGTGGTTGCTCAGTGCGCTGCGATGGGCGTTTCGTTCGATGCGTGGCAGCACGGCATTGGGACGGTTGCTCTCGGCAAGTTGAAGAATGGCAAGTACGCTGCGACTGTCGGCGGCGTTGTTCTCAGCATCCCGCGCCAGGTTGGGAAGACCTTCCTGGTGGGCATGATGATCATCGCCCTGTGCATCCTGTTCCCGAACCTCACCGTGCTGTGGACGGCGCACCGCACCCGAACGTCGACGATGACGTTCAAGACGATGCAGGGCATGGTTCGCAAGAAGAAGATCCGTGTGCATCTGGCGGCGATTCGCAACGATGGCATCCGTTCGACGAACGGTGAGCAGGAGATCCGTTTCAAGAACGGTTCGGTCATCATGTTCGGCGCCCGTGAGGCTGGTTTCGGACGTGGGTTCGACTCGGTCGACGTGGAGGTGTTCGACGAGGCGCAGATTCTCACGGAGAAGGCGCTCGAGGACATGGTGCCGGCGGCGAACGCGTCGAAGCAGGCTTCGGGTGCGTTGCTGTTCTTCATGGGCACCCCGCCTCGGCCGACTGATCCTGGTGAGGAGTTCACGAACCGCCGGGCGAAGGCGCTGGACGGCACAGCGAAGAACATGGTGTACGTCGAGCTTTCGGCGGAAGCTGATGCGGATCCTGACGATCAGGAGCAGTGGGCGAAGGCGAACCCCTCGTTCCCGCATCGGACGCCGGTTGAATCCATGCAGCGCATGCGCGCGAATCTGACTGATGATGACTCGTTCAAGCGCGAGGCGTTGGGCATCTGGGATGCGTTGACGTCGAAGCAGGTCATTGACGAGGTGTCGTGGTCGAACGCTGCGGATGCGTCGTCGATGGCGATTGATCGTCTGACGATTTCGGTTGAGGTTCCGCCTGGTCGTGGGTATGCGGCGGTTGCTCTTGCTGGTGTGCGTGCTGACGGTCGTTGGCATGTGGAGTTGTACGAGGAGCGCAAGGGCGTCGATTGGGCGATCCCCTACGTCGTCGAGCGTGCCTCGAGGAACCGTCTGCACTCCGTTGTGGTTGATGAGCTGTCTGGGCTTGTCGAGGAGCGTCGTGGACGCCATTACCTGATTGGCACTGACGTCTTGGTGACGTTGGCTGCGAGGGAGGGCAAGGACATGGCGATCGCTTGCTCGAAGTTCTATGACGGCATTTTGGATGGTTCGGTGTTCCACACGGATCAGCCGCAGGTGAATGTGGCGTTGTCGGTTGCGACGAAGCGTCCGCTTGCTGGTTCGTGGGCGTGGAACCGTAAGGATGCCATGTCGAACATCAGTCCGATCGTCGCGGAAACTCTTGCCCTTTGGGGTGCTCAGAACGACAACGTGAAGCGTCCTACGCGGCGCACTACTTCGAGGACGGCGGTGATGCTTTGACTGAGAAGCTGAGCGTTCCTGGCCTGTCTGATGACCAGACCGGCCTTGTCAACCACCTTGTCGATGAGCTGAACGCGAAGGCGCCGCGGAACCTGCTTCGGTCGTCGTATTACGACGGCAAGCGCGCGATCAAGCAGGTTGGCACGATCATCCCGCCGCAGTACGCGAAGCTGGGGCTTGCTCTCGGTTGGGCCGCGAAGGGCGTTGATGGGCTTGCCCGGCGCTGCCATTTGGATCAGATGGTGTGGACTGATGGCGACATTGGGTCGTTGGGGATGCGTGAGCTCGCTGATGGGAACTTCTTCTACTCGGAGGTTGCTGCTGGGCTGAAGGATTCGCTCATCCATGGCGTCTCGTATCTGATCACCACGCAGGGTGACGAGTCGGCCGGCGAACCGAAGGCGCTCATCCATGCGAAGGATGGGCTGAACGCGACGGGTGATTGGAACAACCGCACCCGTTCGCTCGACAATCTGCTGTCGGTGACTGATCGTGACGAAGACCGGATCACCGGGTTCGTCCTGTACATCAACGGCGAGACGATCACTGCCAAGAAGGACGGCAACGTCTGGTCGACGGACAAGCGCAACCACAATTTCGGTGTGCCGGCGGACCCGCTGGTGTATCAGCCGCGTTCTTCTCGCCGTTTGGGGAAGTCGCGCATCACCCGCCCTCTCATGGGTTACCAGGATGCTGCGTTGCGTGCTCTGGTGCGTCTTGAGGCGCACATGGACATCTACACGATCCCGAAGCTGATTCTGTTGGGGGCTGACGAGTCGATCTTCAAGAATCCTGATGGGTCTGCGAAGGCGGCATGGCAGATTGCCTTGGCTCGGACGTTCGGTCTGCCGGACAACCTCGACGGTGACCAGGTGAACCAGCGGGCGGACATCAAGCAGATTGATGCGACGTCCCCGGATTCGCACCTTTCGGATTTGAACGCGTTGGCGAAACTGTCGGCGCGTGAGACGGATCTGCCCGATGCTGACTTTGCATTGACGGACATGGCGAACCCGACAAGTGAGGGTTCGTACATCGCTGGACGCGACAACCTGATTGCTGAGGCTGAGGGTGCTACGGATGACTGGTCGGTGACGATTCGTCGTTCGGTTGCTCGAGCGTTGGCGATCCAGAATGGCGAGTCGAGTGTCCCAATTGAGTGGGCGTCGATCGACACGAAGTGGCGTTCCCCGTTGTATCTTTCGCGTGCGGCGGCTGCGGATGCGGGTGCGAAGCAGATCGGTGCGGTGCCGTGGCTGGCTGAGACTGAGGTTGGTCTCGAGCTGCTGGGTCTGGACGATCAGCAGATTCGTCGGGCGATGGCTGAGAAGCGGAAGGCTTCGGGTCGTGCCGTCCTGGCGGCTTTGCAGCCTGCTGCTCCGGTGACGCCGAATGTCGGCGCGTGAGTCTCGTGCGGCTCTGCAACTGGTTACGGCTGAGGCTGTCGCGTATGCGACGGATCTCGCGAACCGTGTTGCGGGGTCGCCTGAGGTGCGACGGCTGGCGTTGCTCGATGGTGTTCCTGAGCTGATCGGGTACTACTCGGAAGGTTCGGCGGCGTTGGCTGCGGACTTCTACGAGGAGGAGCGCGAGCTCGCTGAGGTTCGGTCGCGGTTCACTGCTGAGGCGGTGATCGAGGACCGAACGGTGAAGATTCGTCGTTCGATCGCTTGGGCTGCGTCGCCGTGGTTCGACGATTCGGGCGATTCGGTTGATGCCCGTCTTGCCGAAGTGGTGCAGCTCGAAACGGCCAGGCCGTATCGGGACACGATCACTACGAACCGGTCCAATGACCCTGATGCTGTGGGTTGGCGTCGGGTGACTGCCGGCGGGTGTCCGTTCTGTCGGATGTTGGCCGACCGGGGCGCTGTGTACAAGTCGGATACGGCTCGGTTCGCTTCCCATACCAACTGCCACTGCGTCGCGCAACCGGTGTTCACGACGAACGACACGGGTGTTGAGGCTTCGGTGCTTCAGTACCGCGCTTCCCGCCGTTCACGGTCGCCTGAGCAGCGTGCTGAGCTGCGCCAGTACCTCGAGGAGTTCTACTCCTAGCCAAACATCTTCCACAGCTGCGATGGCTGCTGGATTCACGCGGCGCGATGCCGCCCCACGAAAGGCACATGATGTCCGACACGATCACCGACACTCCGACTGAGGCCGTTGAATCCCCCGAAACCCCGACTGACACGGTCGAGGATGCCCCTCTGGGCGAGACGGGGCTGTCCGCACTGAAAGCTGAGCGCGAAGCTCGAGCTGCCGCGGAGAAGCGCCTCAAGGAGTTCGAGGACCGAGACAAGACGGAAGCCGAGAAGTCAGCCGAACGTCTCGCTGCTGCTGAGAAGCGCGCAGAGGAGCTCGAGGCCCGCTCGACACGTGCCGAAGTGGCCGCAACTAAGTCGGTCCCCACTGCTTTGCTCGCTGGTCCTGCCAGTGGTAGCGCTGAGGATCTGGCGAAGTTCGCGGACGCGCTCATCCAGTTCCGGGGAGATCAGGGCAGCAACGGGCTGCACGTCCCCAATGAAGGCAACTCGCCGCGGCCTCAGCCCAGCACGGACTCCGCGTTCGTGACTGAGCTGTTCTCACCGCGCGACTAAACGTAAAGGAAGATCATCATGGCAGTTCTTGCCACCTCGGGAATCACTCTCCCGAAGAACATCGCCGCCGGCATGTTCAAGAAGGCCCAGCAGGGCTCTGCGATCGCGGTCCTGTCGGACTCTGAGCCGCAGCAGTTCGGTGAGGTCACCTACATGACCCTCACCGGTCGCCCGAAGGCTGAGCTGGTCGCTGAAGGCGCCAACAAGGCCGACACGAACGGCACGTTCGGTACGAAGATCGCGACGCCGCACAAGTTCCAGGTGACGATGCGGTTCAACGAGGAAGTCCAGTGGGCTGACGAGGCGTACCAGCTTGGTGTGCTGCAGACGCTCGCTGACGAGGGTGGCCTTGCGCTCGCGCGCGCCCTCGACCTCGGTGGCTTCCACGGCATCAACCCGCTCGCGGGCACCGTGGCCGCTTCGATCGTCGCAGGCGACCGCATCGCGACCACGACCAACTCGGTCGAGATCACCACGGCGACGCTGACCACCCCGGACCTCGTGATCGAGCAGGCCGCCGGCCTGGTCATCGCTGACGGGTACATCCCCAATGGTGTCGCGTTCGATCCCACCTACGCGTGGACCATCGCAACGTCGCGCTACGCGGACGGCCGCAAGAAGTACCCGGAGCTCGGCTTCGGTTCGAACGTCACCGCGTTCGAGGGTCTTCCTGCGTTCTCCTCGAGCACCGTGTCGGGTCTCCCGGAGGCTTCCGCGAACACGAACGTGAAGGCGATCGTCGGTCAGTGGGATGCGTTCCGCTGGGGTGTCCAGAAGGACATCCCCGTCGAGCTCATCCGCTACGGCGACCCGGACGGTCTCGGTGACCTCAAGCGCAAGAACCAGATCGCTCTGCGCGCCGAGATCGTCTACGGCTGGGCGGTCATGGACCTCGACGCGTTCGCCACTGTGAAGGATGCGGTCGCGAATGTCTAGGTTCAGAAACTCGAGCACCGGAGTGGTCGTCTCGGTTGACGACTCGAAGGATGACCGGTTCACGGATGGGTGGGAGCCCGCTGACGGTCCCGTCAAGCGTGGTCCTGGTCGACCGAAGAAGTCCGAACAGTCGATCGAGAACGTCTAACTAGGTAAGGGGGCGGTCATGGCTGTGACTCCCAGCACGATTGCGGTTGCTCTTGGGCAGGCCGCCCCCGAACCCGACTCTGCCCAGGAACAGCAGTGGCAGATGTGGATCGACGACGCGTACATGCTGATCGAGGATCGACGTGTTTCGTTCACGCCGCCTCGTGAGGTTGATGAGGCGAAGGTCGATTACGCGGTGCGGCAGGCTGTTGTGTCGCACGTCAAGAAGCCGGATGATGCCACGCAGGTAACCGTCTCGGTGGATGACGGTTCGACGTCGAAGACGTTTCAGTCGGGCCGCGGCCGTGTGACGGTCGATGAGTGGTGGACGTTCCTGGGTCTGCTGGACGAGACATCTGGCGCGTTCGCTGTCGACATGCTCGGGTTCGCCAACATCCACCTTCCGTGGTGTGCGTCGATGTTCGGCGCCCTGTACTGCTCGTGCGGGGTGGACATCGCCGGCACGCCCATCTATGAGGGTGGCGAGCTGTGAGTCTCGGGCAGGACATCGACGCGACTTTGCCGTTCCTTCGGGGGCAGGCTGAGTCGCGGATGAAGGAGACTGTCACGTTCTCACGGGTGACCGGTGAGGTGACGACGGATCCTGACACGCTCGAGGTTGTTGAGGTTCGCGAGACGGTCGCTACGACGGTGGCGCGGATCAAGTACCGGACGTTGAACGTGCAGGACCGCGACCAGGGAACGCAGCTGATTGCCCTGCAGTCGCCGGAGGTACATGTGCCGTTCGGTGCGGCGCCAACGGTTCGCACAGACGACCGGGTGCAGGTCACTGCTTCGGAGGATCCGACGCTGGTGGGTCGTCTGTTCCGGGTGACTGGTCGTCCGCAGGCCGGCCAGACGACCGCGCATCGGTTTCCGGTGGAAGAGATCAGCTAGGAGCTGTCATGGCGAGCATCGAGTTCGATTTCTCTGAGGTACTGAGTCTCGCTGCCACGATCGAGGACGCACCACAAGCGGCGCTGCCGAAGATCAGGCAGGCGGTGGAGATCACGGCCCGTCATGTGAAGGACGACTGGCGTGATGATGCGCGCCGGCAGAACCCGGGGCAGGCGAAGAACTACCCGAGCGCGATCGATTACACGATGGAGCTCAGTGATGGTGAGATCGGCGCTGAGGTCGGTCCTCGCGTCGGCGGTCAGGGTTCTCTTGGCATCTTGGAGGATGCGCCTGGTGGTGTTGGTGCTCGTCCGCAGAAGTCGGGTCAGAAGGCTGCCCGGAAGAATGAGGATGATTTCCAGCGTGGTCTAGAGCGGGCGGTGGCTGATGCCTTGGAGTAGCCCGCATTTTGTCGCTGTGAAGTCGATGATCCAGCGCGATCCTGTGCTCGACGTTTCGGATGCGATGAAGCGGAGCGCTGATGGCACGCCGTACCGAGGTTCCTATGTGATCCTGTGGCCGGCTGGCCCGGAGACGATCGACGACGGGCGGCTGTCGAAGAACCAGGACATGGCTTCGGATGCTGAGTACGTGTACGACGGTCAGGCGGTTGCAGTTGACCCTCTCGGCGTGCTGTACGTGATCGACCGAGTTGTCGCTCAGATCATGGGTCAGCGACCCGAGGTTGTTGGTCGCAGATGCGACCCCATTCGAGTGTCCGTCGATCCGGTCGATAGCGACTCGAAGATCCTCCCGCCCCTCTACTACGCCCGGTTCGAGTTGTCGTTCTGGTCCCGGCGACCCTGACCTAACCCATCTATTTACCCCGCCTTGTGCGGGGTTTTCGTGTTTAAGGAGACCCGATGTCTGCAGAGATCGTGACCGTCTACGACAACGACGGAAACGAGGCCCGAGTGAGTCGCGAATGGCTCGACCGTTGGCCCGATGACTTCACGGAGAAACCTCCCGTGAGTAAGGCCGCGTCCGCGGCACACAAGAAGAAGGAGATCACTGATGGCGCTTGAAACCGCTGAAGCATCAGTAGCGTCCGATGGCAATCTCCGGATTGCTTTCGTGCCGTCTGGAAATGCCAAGTCTGTCGCCGTTCTGGCGGCAGGAACCACGAAGGCTCTGACGTACTCGCTGACCCCGTCTGGGTTCAACCGTGCGATCACGGAGAACTCGATCGATGACCCTCGGCTGACGCTGAAGATCACCCTGTCGCGTCCTGGTACGTCGTCTCAGACGCTTGAGCTGCAGTACGTGTACGGCGGCACCTCTGAGGTGGCGCGTCCGGCGCTGGTGGAGGGTACGTCGGGGTTCATTGTGGCCCGGTACAGCCTGCCGAATGCTACGGATTGGGCGGTCGGTCAGAAGGTCGATGTCATCCCTGTGCTGGCTGGTAAGCAGCGTAAGGATGCTCCGACTGCGAATGGGATCCAGACGATCACGCAGTCGTTCTACGTCACCGGTATCCCGGAGGACGACGCGCTGACTGTCGCGTAACAGCTCCTGCGCGGGCGGTCCCACCAGAGCCGCCCGCGCAGGTCTCAACTACATCTGGTGAATCTGGTGAAGGAGTAACACTGTGGTGACTTTTCAGGAGCGGTTGGCGGCGCGGAAGAATGCGCGCCCGTTCAAAGATGTTCAGGTGCTGTTGGATGATCATCTGCAGGGTGAGCGTGAACGGCTCGAGGCTGAGCTGGCGAAGCTCGGGAACCGGGATGACAAGCGGCTCGCGTCGAAGTCGCCGGCTGAGGAGATTCAGGAGCAGATTGACGCCCTGTACAAGGACGACGACGGTCTCATCACGCTTCGGTTCCGCCGCATCCCGGGGAACGTGTGGGCGCGGCTGACGTCGCGGAACCCTGCCCGACTGGACTCGCCGGTTGACCGGCAGTACGGGTACAACATCGACGGTGTCTGCGAGGCCGCTGTCCGGTACGTGGATGCTGATGGTGCCGCGTACGCGTGTGTGATCGACAACGGTGAAGAGATCACGTTGAAGGTCGAAGAGAAGACGATCCACAACCAGAAGCCTGTCGATGAGTGGGGTGACCTGCTTGCGGGGCTGACTGGTACGGAAGTTCAGGACATCCGGGATGCGGTGTGGGAGCTCAACGAGTATTCGACGCAGAAGCGTATCGCTGAACTGGTAAAAGCCTCAGGAGCAGCGACGCGCTCCTAGCTGATGTGGCTCTTGCCGCGCGTCTCGGAGTCGCCCCTCGGCGGCTTTGGGGGTGGGAGCCTTCGACGTTGACGGAGCACGTCTATGAGGACGGTGTTCTGGTGGGGACGGTTTTGTTCCCTGAGCCGGAGTTCGACGACGAGCAACGGTCTCTGTTGCTGGCGTACGAGATTCACCGGTCGCAGTTGGGGCCTCATGGGTTCCTGATGCCGGAGACGACGTCTCCTGATGCTGACCCGAACAACCCGGAGGGCACGGTCCGTTTCGTTGCGGATGCGGTGCCGACGGTGGATTACGCCGAGAAGGCGAAACGTAACGCGGAAGACGCGTACCGGAAGAAGTACGAGGGCGCCGACATGTCGGGCCTCATCTTCCGGGTGCACCGCGAAGAGCGGAACCAAACCTAAACACTGACAGATCGGAGAAATCGTGGCCGATCGTGTCGTACGTGTACGCCTCACCGCTCAGGTCGCTGAGTACGTGCAGGGCATGGAGCAGGCCGCAGACAGCACCCGTCGGGTTGGTGACGCTGCAGCATCTTCCGCCGAGCGGGCCAGGGCGATGGACACCGTTGGCAAGTCGATGCTCGCCATCGGCACCATCGCCGCGGTGGCTGTGGGTATCGCGGTGTCGAAGTTCATGGAGTTCGACCAGGCGATGTCGAATGTTGAGGCTGCGACGAATGAGTCCGCGGACAACATGAACCGGTTGCGTGAGGCTGCGCTGGATGCTGGTGCTCGGACGGTGTTCTCGGCGACTGAGGCTGCGAATGCGATTGAGGAGTTGGGGAAGGCTGGCGTTTCGACGCAGGACATCCTCGACGGTGGCCTCGACGGGGCGTTGGATCTGGCTGCGGCCGGCGGGCTCGGTGTTGCTGAGGCTGCTGGTATCGCCGCGGTGGCGTTGAAGACGTTCGGTCTTCGCGGTACGGACATGTCCCACGTCGCCGACCTGCTCGCTGCTGGTGCTGGCAAGGCGATGGGTGACGTCACTGACCTGTCCGCTGCCCTGAACCAGGCTGGCCTGGTTGCTGAGGGCACGGGCCTGTCAATCGAGGAGACCACTGCTGGGCTGGCTGCGTTCGCGTCTGCGGGACTGTTGGGGTCGGATGCGGGTACGTCGTTCAAGTCGATGTTGCAGCGCCTCACACCGCAGTCTGCGGAAGCGAAGTCGAAGATGGAAGAGCTCGGCATTTCGGCGTATGACGCTCAGGGTCAGTTCGTTGGTCTGTCTGCGTTCGCCGGCAACCTGAAGGACTCCCTGAAGTCTCTGACGCCGGAGCAGCGCAACGCTGCCCTGGCCGTGATCTTCGGTTCGGATGCTGTTCGTGCTGCAAACGTCCTCTACAACGAGGGCGCTGAGGGCATCGACGAGTGGACGACTGCGGTCAACGATCAGGGGTACGCGTCGGAGCAGGCTGCGAAGCGTCTCGACAACCTGTCTGGTGACGTTGAGGCGCTTGGTGGGGCGTTCGACACGGCGCTGATTCGTACTGGGTCGGCGGCTAACGACTCGCTGCGCCAGATCGTGCAGTCCGCGACTGGCGTTGTCGACGCCATCGGCGATCTTCCTGGCCCTGTGCTCGGTGTTGGTCTCGCTCTCGGTGGAATCGTCGCCGTGATTGGGCTGGTCGGTGGTGCCGCACTAGTCGCCCTGCCCAAGATCGCAGAGTTCAAGCTGGCAATGCAGACGCTCAACCTCAGTGGTGGGCGTGCTGCTCTCGGTCTGGGCATCGCATCGGGTGCGCTCCTTGCAGCCGGTATCGCCTTCTCTATCTGGGCGGCACGTCAGTCAGAAGCCGTTCAGCAGTCGAACGAGTTCTCGGATTCATTGGACAAGTCGACAGGCGCACTGACGGACTACACACGTGACCTCGTTGCCAAGAAGCTCGCTGAGAAGGGCGCGTTCGAGGCGGCGAAGGAGGCTGGTGTTAGCCAGAAGGAACTTACGGACGCGGTTATCGAGGGCGGCGACGCTCTTGACGACGTCTTGTCGAAGATCGGCGCCAACAACACGCCTGGAAACATTTTCAACGGCATCGCTGTCCGGGCTGGCCTCGCGTCACAGTCGATCCGCGACCTCAACAACGACCTGAACACTGGTAAGGACAATTTCCAGGATCAGGCCGCTGCTGCGGACGAGTCTGCGCAGTCGCTCGAGCAGATCCAGGGCGTCGCGGTTGAGACGTCGGACGCGGTCAATGACCTGTCCGATGACATCCGCAACTTCGGTTCGGCACAGTTCGACGTGGAGGAATCCACGGCGGGACTTTACGAGGCGTTCGATTCTCTGAAGGAGAATCTGGATGCTGGTTCGGCGTCGCTCGATGTGACGACCGAGGCTGGACGGCAGACGCAGTCAGCGATGCTGGACACTGCTCGTGCTGCGAACGAGAACGCTGCAGCGATTGCTGCGGTGGGTGGGACGAACGATGAGATCGCTGGCGCTTTGAATGCTGGGCGTCAGCGGATCATCGACGCCCGTATTGCCCTTGGTGATTCGGCGCAGGCGGCGCAGGTGTACGCGGACAAGCTCATTGCGACTCCCGCGACCGTACAGACGTCAGTGACGCTCAATGGCACTGAGGCTGCGGTGGCGAACCTCGACCGTGTGAAGCAGGCCATCCGGGACGTCATCAACCTGGTCAACAGTATGCCCTTGTTCGGTGGCAGTTCGGGCGGTTCGCAGTCGGGGCGGGCAACTGTTGCTCAGGCGAACGGCGGTCTGCTGGACTTCTACGCGAACGGTGGTCTGCGCGAGAACCACGTTGCACAGATCGCCCCTGCCGGGTCGTTCCGTGTGTGGGCTGAACCGGAGACGGGTGGGGAGGCGTATATCCCTTTGGCGCCTGCGAAGCGTGCACGGTCGTTGGACATTTGGCAGGAGACGGGTCGACGGCTTGGTGTCGATGGGTACGCGGGTGGTGGCATGTACGCCGCCGACCGTTACGCGTCCAGTTCGGCCGTCGCACCACAGATCAGTTTCAACGCGCCGATCGTTACTTCCAACGGCACCCTGATCGGCATGATCCAGGGTGTCGCTGGCGAGACGGTCGAGTTCCGTCTCGCTCAAGAATCAGATCGGTCTCGTGCCGGCGCTAGGAGGATCTGATGCCCGATGAGGGTCTGGTAGATGTTCCTGCAGGGTTGGTTGAAATGGAGCCTGGCCTGTATTCGACTGTCGGGTTGAGCGAGACCTCAATTCCAGGGTTGTATGAGATTCCGGTGAACCTGCTGACGGCGATTCCGTTCGGTGACCTGTCTCGTCCTCGGGTGCAGGTGACTGTGTCGGCGGTCCCTGAGGATGCGACGATCACCCTGTTCCGTCTGTTCGGGAAGTACCAGACGACGGTTCGGGGCGCGTTGCGTCAGCCGGCTTCTGGGGCGTTCGTGATCGTCGATTACGAGGTGCCGTTGGGTATTCCGGTGACGTACCGCGCGGAACTTTACGACGTGTCGGGGGAGTCGTTGGGGATTACCAACGAGGCGACTGTGACGATCGCGTGGCCTGGTGATCAGGTGGTCATCAGTGACCCGTTGGCTCCGGCTTCGTCAATCGCGGTCGATGGGCATTCTGACTTCGGAGGAGTGCTGACCCGGAAGCGCCCTTACGAGCAGCACAACGTGTCAGGGCGGATCATCACGTTGACGGGGTTGGCGGGGAAGCTCGAGGGCATCCCGCTGATCTGCAACACCCGCACCATTGCGGCGGCCGACGAGCTCGACAGCATTCTTGATGCGACGCTGGTGTTGGTGCGTTCAGCGCCACCGTCGCGGCTACCGCCGCTGTTCTACGCAGTGGTGGGTACGGTGAAGCAGGTTCCTCAGGATGTGCAGTGGGGTGGCGAGTGGGTGCGTTGGGACATTGAGGGCGACGAAACGGATTCGTCGCCGCTTGCAGTGCAGGTGCCGATCATCACGTATCAGATGTACAACGATGCGTTCCCCACGTACGGCGATTTCAACGCCGCGTATTTGACGTACTTGGATGCTTTGCGGAACCCGCCGGGAGGTGTCTGATGGTCATTGCGCTTGAGCCGGAACTGTCGGAGGCGTTGAACGAAGGACACCAGCCGGGTTGGCGGGCAAGCGCTGTTTACGGTGCTGAGACGACGGTCGAAGACGTGCCGGCAGATTGGACGTCAGGTTCGTTGTCCTTCAACGGCGACGCGAAAATTCAGAGCACCGGATCGATGTATCTGGCGAAGGATGGGGAATCGCTGGTTCCGCGGTCGAAGACGGATCCGTTGGCGCCGTTCGGTCAGGAGATCGTGCTTGAGCGGACGGTGACGGTTGGCCCGAAGGTGTGGTCTATCCCGATGGGGCGGTTCCGCATCACGGAAATCCCATCTGCCCGAGAGTATTTTCGGCGTTACCCGTCGCAGTTGGGTGTGGTGGGGTGGTCGGCTGAGCTGAAACTGTCGGATCGTTTCGAGCAGATTGATGCGGACGATTTCTTGAAAGCTGAGGGGCCGGTCGCGGGTAACTCTGTTTGGGATGAGATACGCCGGCTGTCGCCTATACCCATCGTTCAGTCGCTGACTGACCGTGCGGTCCCGGCTGGCGTGACGTACCGGTCACGTTTGGATGCGATTACTGAGTTGTTCGATTCGATCGGTGGTGTCCCGCACATGACCCGGCAGGGTGCGTTGACTGCTCGGGTGAAGGACGCATGGTTGACGGCCACTGACCCGGTGTTCGAGATTAACGGTGTCATCGACATGGACGATTCGATGTCGAACAACTTCTACAACCAAGTCCAGGTGAAGTCGTCGATCGGCGGGAACGACCTGGTCGCTTTCCGGCAGATCCTTGACGAGTCGAACCCCCTCGCTGTTACCAGGCCGATCGGTGGACGCACGTACCGGTACTCGTCTCCGCTGTTGGATACACAGGCGAAGGTCGATGAGGCTGCTGAGACAGTCCTGGCGAGGGTTTCCACGCGGCAGTCGAAGACCACCAAGGTGACGTGTTTGCCGCAGCCGCACATTGAGCTCGGAGACTTCGGGCAGGTTACGGATCCGGCTTCTGGTCGTGTGGTGAAGGGTGAGGTGACTGCGATGCGGTACAGCTTCGATCCGACGTCTTCGATGACACTCGAACTGATTGCTTCGGACACATGGTAGGGCTGGGCGAGTCTCAGGCAAACGACCGCGCGTCGCTCGAGGCTGGTGCGTCTTCGCTGTCGCAGGGCGTGTGCGTGTCGATCGACTGGCCGAACCGTCTGGCGATGGTCAACGTTGGCGGCGCTGGTGGTGCTGCTGGTTTGGCAATGCCGATGGCCAACGCTGCACCATTCCCCGGTCAGGCCGTGTGGGTTGCTTTCCTTGGTGGGCAACCGATCTGCTTGGGCATTGTCCCGAACGCAGCGACGGGGACGACAGTTGGTGATGCTGCGTCAGGGCGGGTGACTGTTGCCGCTGACGATGGGCGCGAGTACGTCGTCCCGTACATGGGCGAACCGCCAACAGCGGCGTCACGGGTAATGCTCCACTGGCCCGCAAACGGCGTCGTGCTGGGTGTTTCGTCTGCTGATGAGACTGGTACGACACCTGATGTCCCAGTGAACCCTGGGGGAGGTTCCGGTGCGAGGTCGTTCTTCGCAACTGACTCAGCCACCTGGCGTTCCGGCGGCTGGGCTGACAGTACGTTCTCGGTGTCTGACACGAGGTCGGGGTTCTACTGGTATGGCACTCAGGTTCGTGATTCTGTTCCGGCCGGCGCAACGGTAACCGGGTTCGGCATTCAGATTGCCGCGAACCAAACACCGTCGTCGAGTGTGACGTTGACGTTGCACGCGGACGGTGGGCGTGCTGGTGCGCCGCCGTCTGCTCTGGACACGTTCGTCGTCTCTCAGGGTTCGGGATATAAGCAGCTCCCGTTGGCTTGGGGTGCGGCGATGAAGGCTGGCACGGCGTTCGGCATCGGGTCTGTGCAGGCTTCAGCTTCGGGCTGGATGGAATGGCAACCCGCTTCCACGTCCGGCGCCCTTTCTATTTCTTGGGCCTGATCCGCCCCACTCATCCACGCTCCCAACTTGGGGGCGTTTTTCTTTGGAGGAAGCATGGCCGGAACGACGAGTAAGGGCGCGCCGACGTTCGCGAATACTGACGCGGCGGACTTCGCGAACGATCTGACTGCAGTGTCGACGTGGGCGTCGGGGAAGATCGGAGAGTCCGCTGCGGCTGCGGGGTCGTTGCCCTCTCCTGCGTTGTGGGCGGGACGCACGATCACCGCGGTCGACACGAGCGCAATGTACCTGTCGGACGGCGCGAAGTGGTACTGCCTGTTCTCGCCATTGACGTCGTACACGCCGACGTTCACTGGGTTGACGGTGGGTGCTGGCGGTTCGACGGTCGCCTCATGGTCTCGATCGGGTGCGACGGTGTCCTGGCGGGTTCTCATCACCTTGGGTACCGCTCCGGTTGTGAATGACGTGTTCATCAGTCTGCCGATCGCGTGCGCGTCTTCCGGGTCTGCGACGAACGTAACCCTGCTTGGGGATGCGACGTACGTCGATACGTCTGCTGGTTCCTCTGGACGGCATCGTGGTTCCGCAGCGCGGGGCGCGTCTGTGACGACTGCCCGCCTGCTGTCAGGTACTGACCCGATGGGTGGTGTTGTCGCTGCCGTCCCGTTCACGTGGGCTTCCGGTGACCAGATTTCGGTGACCGGCACATACCTGACCGATGTCAACTGAGAGGAAACCTGATGAGCTTCCCTAGCTACTGCGACCAGGCACGTCCTTCCGAACAGGCGAGCGCACGCACCGGATCAATCGTCCGACGCATCTGGCATCACCAGGCCGGCACGAACGATGACGCCACGATCAACGCGATGGTTTCCGGGTCCAAGGAGGTCTCGGCGAACCAGACCGTCGACAACAAGCCGCCGGCGACGAACCCGCAGCGGAAGCACGCACGCATCACCGGTGTCGTGCACACCGAGCAGCGCGCGTGGACGTCGTCGAGCTCGGTCGCTGACGGACGGGCGATGACCGCTGAGGTCGCGAACTCGTCCGGCCCGCCCAGCTATGGGATCAGCGAAGCGACCTACGCCGCGTGCGCGATCATGGCCGCCGGCGACTTCCTCGACCTCGGCATCCCGCTGAAACGAGCCACCCGGGATGACCCTACCGGGCACCTCGGGCATGCGGAAGTCCTCGGCATGTTCGGCCAGGGCTACCCCACAGCTTGCCCGCTCCACCTCGACATCGACCGGATCATCGCAGACGCGAAGTCCATCATCGCCGGCGCTCAGATCGCCCCAGTGAAAGGAAACCAGGACATGTTCCTCGGACAGCACCCCAGTGGAGCCGTGACGTACTTCGGCGAGTTCACGAAGGACGGCGTCACCGCCGGCGAGTTCCAGTACCTGCTGCCTGCGTGTGGCAACACGTTCGTGAAGATGACGGACGAGGGGTACCGGCAGGAACTCATCAACGTTGACCTGCGGGTTGCTTCGTTCCGGGCGGCGATGTTCGACCGGAAGCTGACGGAGGACGAGAAGGCGGCACTCGCGCAGACGACTGTTGTCGGTATCGACGAGTGGCTGAAGAAGCACTCGGACCGCACGGACGACGTCGTGGCGAAGGTCGCTGAGCTTGAGACCGCGGGCCGCGCGGTCGGTATCGCGTCCTGACCTTCACCATCCCGGGAGGGGGATCCCATGTTCAAACGATTGTTCGCCGCGTCCATCTGGGCGTCGGGCAACATCCGGCCTGAGGATTGGCGGTTCCGTGGGATTTTCCGGTACGTCCTCCCGATCAGCAACCTCATCTTCCTGTACTTCGGGGTGGTTGGGTTCGTGCGCGGTGTGGGTTCAGTGACGGACTTGACGTCGACCATGTATGCGGCGTTCTGGTCTGGTGCGATCGCGTTGACGTCGCTGGCTTGCCTGGTTGGGGTGGCGTTCCCGAAGTTGGGGCGGCTCGAGCTGAGCGCGAAGCTTGTCCTCATCGGCCTGGTGGCTTCCTACGTGGCGGTGCTGACTGCGAGGAGTTTCGAGATCCCGGGTTCGCAAGCCACCGCCGGTCTGATGTCCGCACTGGTGGTGCTTCCCATCTGGCGTGTCTTCGACCTGGGCGTGCAGCTGCGCCGGAGCAAGGCGGTGTTCAAGTGACCGGCGCGGAGATGATCTCCGCCGCCGGCCTCATCGTCACCGCTCTCCTCGGGTTGGGCGTGTACGTCAACAACAAACGGTCGAACCGGACCGCTGAGACACGGAACCAGGTTGATGCGGGGTCGCAACTGTTCGACAACAATATCGAGCTCGCCGAGTACGTCGACAAGCGCATTGCGATCGCGTTGGCGCCGGTTCAGGAGGAGTTGAACGCGTTCAAGGAGTGGAAGAAGTCCACGAACGCGATCATCCGCCGGTTCTTCCGTCAGCTCATCACGTGGGATCGGAATGGTAGGCCTGGTCCGATGCCGATGCCGTCCGCTGAGGACATGACTCAGTTGGAGATCGAGGATCTGCACGCTGACTGAGCGGGCTTCGGAGTGCTGTTGACACCCCGAAGCCCTACCCCCTGCAGGAGGGTGAGCGCGAGCTTACCCACTTAAACGACACACCGATATAGGAGACATCCCTTCATGATCACGTTCGACGTTCCCCCTGTCCTCATCGTTGGCCTTCTGGTGTCGACGGTTCTCCCGCTGATCGTTGGCCTGGTGACGAAGGTTGTCACCGATCCGGCGTTGAAGGCGGTACTCCTCGCAGCGTTGGCGGCGGTCACTGGTCTCGGCACTGAGTTCCTGTCGTCGCTGACGTCTGGAACGGCGTACGACCTGGGCACTGGTGTGGTGCTCGCGTTCACGTCGTTCATCGTCGCTGTGGGTATCCACTACGGCATCTGGCGTCCGACTGGCGCGACTGCTGTTGTGCAGGGCGCCGGCCGTCACGCGGACACCAGCAAGCCCACCGTCTAACCCCCACCCGCACGTATCCCTGAAGGGGGCAGCATGGTCAACTATCTCGTATCCGTCGACTCCGAAACGAAGGAGCTGCCCGATAGCGTCAAGAACGCGCTGCCCTTCAACCCACGCACCATCGTCGACCGCCGAGTTGACGGGCTGGGCAACGTCTGGCTGATCCAGGAAGACGGCACTGAGATCGCCCTCGGCAACTTCAAGGGCGACCCGGGGGACGACGGTGTCGATGGTTCCAACGTGCTGCCGACGAACACGGTCATCAATGACCGCGTTTTCGGCGGCACCCGGAAGGACATCCGCGATTACGGCGCGAAGATGGACGGCATTCTCCTCACGAACGCTGTGACGACTGCCGGCCAGCCGACCGTCTCTTCGGCATCCCGTGCGTTCGTGACCGCCGACATTGGCAAGACCATCGCCGTTATGGGCGCCGGTCCTGTCGTCGCGAACGCGAACGATGGTGTCTGGATCAGCACCATCGTGTCTGTCGCGTCCGGTGTGGCAACGCTCGCGTCGAACGCTACGAGCTCGGGGGCCGGTCTGCGCTGCATCTTCGGCACCCCCGACGACGCAGCATTCTCCGCCGCCCAGGACGCTGCAGCCACCACTTCGGGTATCGCTTTCGGCATGTCCGGCGGTACCGTGTACATTCCGCCGGGGCGCACCATCGCCACCATCCCCCTGAACGTCAAGAACTTCGTGTCATGGCGGGGCGAGGGCCGGGAAGTGTCGTGGGTGCACTCAATCCAGGACCGCGCCGGGAACAGCTCAACCGCCGGAACGTCGGACTGGTTGACGTGTGCCGGACGTACCGAGTCCACCCCGTTGATCGGTGCACAGTTCAGCGACTTCGGTATCGAGGCGGAAGCTCACATCCACACCGCCGGGTACGGGTCCGCAGTGAAGCCGTTGAACATCTACTACGTGCAGCGGTGCTCCATCCGCGACATGAACGTTTGGAACTTCCCGGCGACAGCGATCCCGTTCGACCACTCGTTCGATCAGTGCTCCATCGTCGGTAACTACATCCTGCGTCCCGGACGCTTGTGCCCTCCTGGTGTTGGTCCTGGTGGTTCCGGTATCGGAGCTGGCACGAAGGGTGTTGGTGCGACGGAGCCGACCCTGATCGCGAACAACGTCATCGTCGGATCCCAGACGGTCACGACGCGGAGCCCGGGCCACAACGGCATCTTCACGGAAGCGCAGACCGGCGCGAACCCGGCGCTCGGGACCAACGGGTACCGGATCGTGAACAACGTCGTGATCGGCATGTTCTATGGCATTAGCGACTGCGGTTCCACCGGCACACTGATTGACGGCAACACGATCGTCGGTTGTGGTGTGGGTATCAGCCTGCGGAAGACGACGCTGGGTGCACCGTACCCGGGCCTGCACACGATCATCACGAACAACACCATCCGTGGTGGTGTTGGTCCGATCTCCACTGACGGCAGCGGCATCCGCATCGCGATGCCGGACGCCTCTGGTGTCAACGTGACCCGTGACCTGCACACCATCATCGAGGGCAACCAGATCATCGACAACCAGTCGTGGGGCATCTCCGTGCTCGCGACCGCTGCTGCTGGTGTGGACATTGCTGGGCTGATGGTTCACGGCAACCAGGTCGCACGCAACGGGCTGTCTGGGATCCGTCTGGTGTCGGAGACGGGGCGGAAGTTCCAGTTCCTGACGGTGAAGGACAACCACTGTGCTGGCAACGGCCTCGCGGGTGTCCTCAACGACCAGGCGGGGATCCTCGTCGTCTCGGGTTCACGCATCGACGGTGGGCGGATTCAGGACAACGACTGCTATGACCTGAAGGCCACGAAGACACAGATCGACAACGTCGTCCTCGCCGGGGTGACGATCAACGACGTGACCGTTTCGGGGAACACTGGTGACGTGGCGATGACTGTTCCTCGAGCTCTGGTCGCCGCGTCGTCGAGTACCGCTTCCGCGGTCCTCACCTGGCAGGCGCCGTACGCGACCGGGATGACGGACTACACGATCCAGTACCGGCTCCCGGATGCTGGTTCGTGGACGACGTTCGCTCACACCGCATCGACTGCAGTGACGGCGACCATCAGCGGGCTGAAGAAGGGACACACGTACGAGTTCCGTGTCGCGTCCGTCATCGGAGGGACCACCTCCGACTACACGGCCGCTGTGCGTGGCATCGCTGGTGTCGCCAACGTCATCGACCGGTTCAACCGCGCCTCCGCACCACTGAACGGTACGTCACTCGCGGACGGCACCACCACCCAAACGTGGACACAGGGCGCATCTGGTGTCATCGGCGGCTTCGGGAACATCGTCGCCAAGCCCACCTCGGGCTCGATGACGTTCGTCACCACACCGGCAGTCGGTTCAGTCGGTGCAGTGCAGATGAAGGTCCATGCGGCCAACACGTCCGCGAACCGTCGAATCGGTCTGGTGTTCGGGTACTCGGCGACGAACAGTTACTTCCGGGTGGCTTTGCGTCCAGCGGTGGGCGTGTTCAACCTGGGCTTGCAGAAGCTCGTCGCGGGCACGTTGACGAACCTGAACAGCTTCAACCGTGAAGTCGTCGCTGGCGACATCATCCGGGTGGAGTACGACACGGTCACACACCGGATTGCCTGGTATGTCTCGGAGGAGTTCGTCGGTGCAGTGACCGACACTGATCTGGCGACCGACCTGCCGGTCGGTATCTTCGGTGACTACTCGGCAGACACCATCTCGAGCGTCGACGACTTCACGCTCTGGATCTAGCACGACATCAGCCCCCTTGGGTCTCTGCGGAGATCCGAGGGGGCTATTCGTCGTTCACCGGCGCCGCTGTACCCCGTCGCCGTCGATCCCGTTCGGTGGCCCGTCACGCCCGTCACGCTTCGACGGTAGGTCGTAGCGAACGAACTCATCCGCTTCCACCAATGACCCTTTCGTCCCCATGAGGACACGCGCACCAGGGTCAACGTTCCAACGCGAGATGAAGAACACATCCTCACCACGACCATCACGGCGTCGTTCGATGATCGCCTTCGGATTCACCGGGTCGTTACGCATCACCAACCATGTGTCCTGGTCGTAACGGATCGGCTTCGGACGAGTCATCGCAAAAAGTCGACAGTGGTCGTCAGCTTCTCGCCCTGAACCACCACTGTGCACTGGTACTCGGAACGCAACCTTGCACCGAACCCGTTCTCCGAATCCACACTGCCTGACACCGTCCACGTACCCGAACCCGTCGCAGACGAATCGAACTTCGCCGTGTCCGGCGCTTTCAACAGGCGCTCAATACGCGCCTCACACTGGGCCGTCGCCTCCGCCGGGTTGTTCGCGTCGTACTCTGACTTAGATCCGCCGGCGGAGTTCACCGCAACCCAGACGATTAGGCCGAGCAGCACGGCAATGGCAATTCCTCCGACCACCTTTGAGGAGGTTGGGCGCCTTGTCCCCACAGGCTGAATCCCCGGCAGAGAACGGTCGCTCATGACTTCGACTTCCGAAGCAGGAACCCGATCGGCCCGATGCCCTGTGGACGGTCAAAGCTGATCGGCTCCCAACCGCGCTCTACGAGCTCGTTTAGCTCCCGGTTTGCGTGGTCTTCGACCGACTCGCCCTTGAGGCGCTGTCCTGTCTTCGTCGGCAGGCTGATGTACCAGAACTCGTAGCTCATCCCCGAAGCATAGCCACACACCCCCGACACGCAACATGGGGAAGCCCCTCACGGTCTACGGATCGTGAGGGGCTTTTTCGTTATGCCGCCACGCGCGTTGCCCTCGAAGCTCTACGCAAGTCGTCGTCCTCCATGTGCACGTACACCGCGGTCGTCACCGGGGAAGCATGGCCGAGCATCGTCTGAGCCAACCGGATATCCCGCCCACCCTTCCGGTACGCGACCGTCCCTGCGCGGTGTCGGAGGCTGTGCGGGTTGGACTCGAGCACCTTCGTGATGTGCCGCCAAATCGACGTCGGATGCATCGGCTTCTTCCCGGACTGGCCGGGGAAGTAGTTACCGAACCGCATCGTCGTGTTCTCGATCATCGTCAGCACGGTGGCGAGTTCATGGGACATGTGGACGGTGCGCTGCTTGTTGCCCTTGCCGACGATCGTCAGGAAGTCCTCATGCCGGTTGTGGACGTTCAAGGATGCGATCTCAGACACCCGGAGGCCACACTCGGCTCCCAGTAGGATCATCGCGCGTTCGGCGTCCGTGGAGCGTCCCAGGGCCTTCCTGATGGCTTCCTCTGATGCCATTCGCTGGGTGCCCTGGTGGACCTTCGCTGCCCAGAACTCCTCCGACTCATCCGACTGCACATAACCGCGTTTGAACGCCCACGCGTAGAACACTCGGATCGACGAGACGATGGACTGCTTCGTCGCCGGAGACCACTTCGGGTTCGAGTCGAGGTAGTCGTACATGTCGTCTGTCGTTGCCTGGACAAGCTCACGTGGACCGAGGAACGCGTCGAACTTCTTCAGATAGAACAGACGCGTACGGATCGTGGCTTCGCTGCGACGGCGCCGGCGCATGGACTTGGTGTACTGGTCGAGCATCATTGCTTCCCCCTGAGATCCAGATTCTGTCTGGTCTCCGGAAGGTAGCGGAGGTACGAGGCTTAAGCGAGGGGTGATGTCCTCCTTTTGGGGGATAGTAGTAACAACCCGTAGGGCAGACGTCCCATCGACGAGGGGGCCTCTCCTCACGACGCCAAACCAATGCGGTCGACCGACGCGATGCGCTCACTCACCGTGGGCTCTGCGACGTCCGCGCACTCTTTCGCGCTCTGCCACTCATCGATGTTGGTAACGGATGCAATAGTCCAGAACGAATTTTGCATCGGGTTCTCAGGATTCGGCCGGCCGGCAGGCATCTGAGCCAGCTCGAGGTAGCTGATGCCGAACAGCTCAGCGATTGCACCGAGGTCGTCGGCGTCGAAAGGCGTGTCCCCATTGGTGCGGCGGCTCATCCATGACTGCGACTTGCCGATGGCGCGGGCAACCTTCGAGTCGTTGGTGCTTCTGACTGCGAAGTGGGCGCGCACGGCAGCGGCGATCTCGTGGCGGACGTTGGTCGTGGCGGGCTTGATATCGAGTGAGTGGCTCATGAGGTCAACACTAGGACGCCTGACCCACTAAGTCAACCGCTCAGCGGGTGAAGCAGCATGATTGCGGGCAGATTGCCCGACACGCGATTGGGGGGTTGTGGTTAGTCGCTCAGCGGGTAAAACTAAGGCATGGCAACGACGACACCCGCTAACCGGGTAATCCAGGAACTAGGCGGCATCTACCGCTTCAACCGAGTCAGCCAGAAAACCGCAGCAGCACGCACCGGAATCTCCGCATCCGCCATCTCCCGCCGTCTCAACGGCGACACCTCACCGACCATCGATGAGCTGTTCGCCATGGCATCAGCAGCAGGAGTCAACGTTCGCATCGAGTTCCTCCCGACTGAAGCGGAATCTGTCGCATGACCATCAACGCAGAAACGCCCCGGCTGCAACCAGGGCGTTTCGAAGAACCAGAGAGGAACACTGTGTCCAACACCCACACTGTACCGCGTCCGGCCGGAATCGACAACGAAGTCCGCGCATGGGATCTGCCAGAGAACTGGTGGAACAAGGTCGCGATCACCGCAACTTGCTGGCTCTGGACCGGCGCCAAGAACGGCAACGGGTACGCCTCGGTGAGGAGCGGCAATGGCGGAACGGCACTCGCCCACCGCATGTCCTATGAGATGTTCGTCGGTCCGATTCCCGAAGATCTGACCATCGACCACCTGTGCGGCATCCACCGCTGCATCAACCCGGCACACCTCGAGCCAGTCACCATCGCAGTGAACAACCGTCGACGCTGGGACAAGGTCGTCAAGTGCCCGCGTGGTCACGAGCTCACCGCGGACAACGTCAAGACGCACACGCGCAAGAACGGGCACACGTCACAGGATTGCAAGCGCTGCGCTGCGGATGCGTCCAAGCGTTACCGCGACCGCGCCAAGGCGGTGTCCGCATGAGCGAGCGCACTGCGGGTTGCATCGACAACACCGTTCTGGTCGTGGTGACGTTCGGACCGATCATCTTCTTGATCGTTGCGGCGGTGCTCTCATGATCGGCGTTTACGTCATCTTCGACACGCTCGGAAGTGTCCTGTACATCGGCGCATCGCGTGATGTGGACCGCCGTATCCCTGAGCACTACGCGAAGCCGTGGTGGGACCAGGTCGGGACCGTGAAGATCTTCCCCATGTCGGAGTGGGACCAGGCGCTCTATGTCGAGCGTGGACTGATCGCGCAGGAGAACCCCGAACACAACAGGCAGGGCGTTGACCCAGCAACTCAGTTGGGCAATCGCATCATCAACTCGGTCATGCGCGAGTTCGCCGGCTGACTCTCTTCATCTCCTCGCTGGGGTGTGCGCTCGCAGATCGGCACCCCAGCACTATCCGGCATGCCCGGATGCAGCAGTACCTACATAGCTTCACGGACGACAGACCAACTGCCGATGCGCCGTGATAGCAGGTCCACAGAGAACTGAGCAGGTCGAGTATCCGGGCGTCGTGGTGGACGTGGCCGTGTTCCCTGCTCCAAGCATCAACGGTCAGCAACATATGGGTCGTGTCATTCGGTAGTCCCCATTGGGGAAGGCACGGGCTACACCACGGCAGTGAAGGGGTTCCGACCCTGGTCGTGAGGTACGGGCTGACCAGCTCGGATGGTCGTAGTGGTGGTTCGACTCCACCGCCGAGCACGCTGAATGCCGCATGTTCCTGTCTCCTCTCCGGGGAGATGCGGTGGCCTAGCCGGTCAGTGATACCGGTTCAGCAAGATCACCGCCCCCGAGTCGTTTGGGGTCGTCCGCGTTCGAGTCGCGGCGGGGGCACTGACACAACAACACAACAGAGGAGAACGCAATGAAGACGGAATCGATGCGGTGTCGCTTGGGCGTCCATAAGTGGGTGCTACGTGGCGACGAGGTAACGATCGCGGCGTATGTGAAGGGAATGTACGGGAGCTTCTGCGTCCGATGCGGCAAGAAAGGGCCTGGCGAAGCGCCTCCGATTGGACCGAGGCAAATGGCAATGGCTGCCTTGACGAATTCGATGGGGCTGACGGAAGCCGAAAGTCAGCACGTGTGGGACAGCTTGAAGTTTGGGCATGAAGCAGTCAGCACTGGCGAGTACCTACGCCAGGTGGAAATGGCTGCGCAGAAAGCTCGGCTCGCTCGCGACCGCGCCCACATGATCGCCAAACGAGCCGCTGACGGCCACGCCTGAAACGAGTTGAGGAGCTAACGATGAGCAAGACATATGGATCAGTGAGCCTGGACGGTTGGCTGGCTGCGGCCGTTGATGGTCAGGGCGACCTCGAATCACTCAAGGTCTCGGATTTGCTGCAACTGAGCAAGGACGTGGCAGCAGAGCGGGAAGCCATTCACCAGCGGTACGGGGCGGAGATCGACGCAGTCGTTGCCCTGCAAGAAAGGCTGCATGCGGTCGCTAAGGGGTTGAAGCTCTGATGTTGGATCTCATCTGGGCGGGCATTCTCGGGCTCAACGCTGGTTACTTCCTCGGCGTCTGGGCGGCATGGATGGACCGCCGACGTCGTAGGCGCATGGGCCGAGAACTCGAACCGGGTCAGTCCATCGCGGACGTTGTCGTACCGGCAGAAGTGAACGCCTTCCGTGAGGGCTACTTCGCTGGATCAATCGGGAGCTTCACCGGCGCACCCGCCGACGGACACCCGTTTATCGTGTCGAGGAGGAAGCCGTGACGTTCTCTGCTGATGACTTGGATGAGTCGAACGCCCGCCAGATCGAGCTTCACGGGTTGCTGAAGGTCCGGTCAAATGACTGCCCACACACGCGTGCCGTCGATTCCGGCGAGTGCACGTTCGGTTGCTGCGACAAGTTCTTCTGCCCTGACTGTGGCAAGAACGTTTTCGTCGAGATTCCGCGATGACCGCCCGCGAGCCGATCTGGCATGACGTGGGTCATCTGCTCCCACCAGACGACACCCCCACCACGACACCCACCGACCTGTACATGTCTGCACAGGCGCGACGTGAACACGATCTGGAAGCCCTCGACCGGTTCGAGGCACAACGAGAACAACGGAGACAGCAATGAGTACCCCAGATTTGATCGAGCAGCAGAAGTGGTTCGCCGATTTCCCTGCCCCGGTGCCGGCGTCTGCGCATGCCGCGAACGGCGGTGCACGATGACCGCCATCTGGATCATCCTCGCCGCGTTCGAGCTCACTGTCATTGTCTTCCTCCTCACCTGTCTCCTTGTCGCGGGTGGTTCGAAAGCTGAGTTGCAGCAGGACCACGACCGGTGGAAAGCGATGGCTGACCGGCGCGGGAAGGAACTCGCGAACGAACGCGCACTCCGGGTCGGTGGCGATTCCGTGAGCGTGCGGGACCTGCTGAGAAAGGACGGATCATGAACGCCGTTGAGAAGTTGGAAGCCGCAATCACCAAGCTCGAAGAGATCAAGGCTGTCGGGTGGCCGTGTGCTGAGTACACGCGCGGCGCGGTCCGGCACATCGCACGGAATTGCGACATCAGCTGTGACGACGAGGACCACTACGAAGGATGGGATCGCTACGAGACGGCACCTGCGCTCATGGTGCTCATCGCGACGATCGACGCGCAGCTCGCGATCCTGCGGCACGTCCTGACCCACATGCGGGGCGACCTCGGGATCAGCACGAATCGACATGTCGTAGCTCTCGCTGACGCGATCCTCGGAGCCTCTGATGCCGACGTCCGGTGAGGGTCGTTCGTATTACGACGAGAACGTCACCTGCGCCCAATGCGGCCTGTACCAGACCGTCACTGTCATCTACGACGTGGACGACAACACCCGCACCTGGGTGTGCACGTACTGCGAACACGAGAACCCGTCCGCCCTGTTCTAACGGGCGGGGACAACTACACAGAGAAACGAGAAACAGACATGAGCAACGAAACGCATCAGGTGACCATCGAGCCCGGGACATTCCACGACCGCAAGGTGAAGTTCACCTGCACCGCCGATGCGACAGCAGACTGCCGCAGCTATCCGAAGTGCGACTGCGAGTTCTACGTCTGGAATGAGGCGGGAACGCATGACCAGGAAGGACACATGCGCGTGCCGGGGCAGGAGTGCATCACGGGTCAGTGGTTCGCCATTGACGCGGCGGTATACGCAGGCGACGACGGCGACGACATGCGCGACGACCGCGCCCCCGAAGTCGGGTCAGGGCCGATCACCACCACTTGGCTTGAGGACTACCCCGAATGGGACTGGGCCTGATGTCTGAGCGTTTGCAGTCTGACCCCGCCACCATCCGGGCAGCAATGGGAGAACGCAACGGGATCTACGAGAACGTCTCCGAGGCTGAATACCATTCGCACCCGGCGCTCTCCTCGACCGGTGCCAGACGCCTCCTCGAATCCCCAGCCAAGTTCGACTACGAACGGCGCCACCCGCGGCCGGGACGTGCAGCGTTCGACCTCGGAACCGCTGTGCACACGAAGGTACTCGGAACCGGGGCAAGCGCCATCGCATACCCGCCAGAGCACATCACAAAGGGTGGCAACGTCTCCGAGAGCGTGGCAGCCAAAGCGTGGGCTGAGGAGCAGCGTTCCAAGGGCCTAGCTCCAATCGCCCCAGGTCAGATGCGCGAAGTCGATCTGATGGCTGAGTCCGTGCTCGCCAACCAGGACGCACGAACGTTCCTCGAGTCCGTGTCTGGCCGTGAGGTCAGCCTGTTCGCAACCATCGACGACGTACCCACCCGGGCACGGTTCGACATCTACGACGGTGTACGTGCCGGCGACCTGAAGACCGCACGCGACGCATCACCCAAGGGCTTCAACACGGCAGTCGGGCGGCTCGGGTACTTCATTCAGGACCGCTGGTATGGGGAAGCTCACACCGCGATCACCGGTTCTGAGCTCGAGAGCTTTCGGTTTCTAGTTGTGGAGAACGTCGCCCCCTACCTAGTCGGTGTGTACGACCTCGACTTCATGTGGGAAGACCTCGCCAAAGAACGCGTCAAACGAGCACGCGACCTCTACCGAGAATGCACCGAGTCAGGTATCTGGCCCGGCTACCCAACAGCAACACTCACACCCCCGACATGGGCCGTGTACGAGTCCGAAGAGGAAGAAATCCAAGTCTCATGATTACTCATTCAGAACCATCCGATGACAACCTCCGATTGATCGCTGCTCGTGCTTCAACCGTTGGTTACTACAGCGGTGGTGTGAAGCCGTTACGTGCCGTCTACCGGTCCGGTCAACTGGACGCCCAGAAGTATCTCGCCGAGCAGATCCGCGAAGATGCCGCAGAGTTCGAGCAGTTCGCACCCGGTCGAGCTGTCGAACTGGTCTCTTACTTCATCCAGTACCTGACGCTCCCCAGCGATCGGCAGGTCTAGTGATGGATATCGCAGAAACGACCGCTCCGAAGAGCGACCAGCAGAACTACGACGATTACGTGGGCGGGCCGAAGACGGTCACGGTCACGGAGGTCAAGGCGGGTAGTGCTGAACAGCCTGTCGAAGTGCACCTCGTCGAGTACCCCGGGCGACCCTACAAGCCCTCAAAAACGATGAGGAGAGTTCTCGTCGCCGCGTGGGGGCCGGAAGCATCCACCTACACCGGTCGCAAGCTGACCCTCTACGGCGACCCTGACGTTCGCTTCGGTGGGCAGGTCGTCGGCGGCATCAAGATCAGCCACCTGTCGCACATCGATAAGCCCCTCGCGCTCAGCCTGACTACGACTCGTGGGAAGCGTGCACCGTTCACTGTGCAGCCGCTCGAGACCCCGAAAGACACCTCAGGTCGGGACTGGTTGAAGGAGTTGAACGAGACCAACGAAGACCTGGATGCGATCGTTGCGCTCGGTCAAGCTGCACGCGCAAACCATGCAGGCAAGACGATCATCGACATGATCACCGCCGAGTGGACACGTGTGAAGGCTGGGCCGGCATGAGCAAGTCGAAGCAGAAGGGCACCACGTTCGAACGTCTCATCGCGGACGGGTTCGCTGCCGCCCTCGAAGACGACCGAATCGACCGGGCGCCACTCCGAGGAACCGCCGACCGCGGCGACATTGCCAACGTCCGCACCCCAAACGGGAAGCTCGCCATCGAATGCAAGAACGTCGCCAAGACAAACCTCGCTGGGTGGGTCACCGAAGCGCAACAGGAAGCAGGCAACGCTGACGCTGCAGCCGGGATCGTCATCCACAAACGGGCACGCAAGGGCCAGTTCATCGATCAGTACGTGACCATGACGGTCCGCGAACTGCTCGTCCTGGTCTGGGGAATCGAAACGGAAGGACGGCCATGAGCAGCTTGGAAGAGAGATTCTGGAAGAAGGTGGCGCGCCGAGGGCCAGGCGAATGTTGGGAATGGCAGGCCGCTAAGCGCCACCTAGGCTACGGCCAAATCAGCGTGAACGGGAAGCCGATGAAGGCTCATCGCCTCTCGTTCTTGCTGGCGAATGGTTACCTTCCCCCCGTTGTGCGCCACGCATGTGATAACCCACCGTGTGTGAATCCGCAGCACCTGCTCCCCGGCACACATGCAGACAATTCTGCTGATGCCCGGGCGCGCAACCGTGCCGTCAATCCACCCCGCATGGTCGGCATGGCGAATGCTCAGTCAAAACTGAACGATGCGATCGTGCGCGAAGCTCGCGAGCTGCACGCAAATGGCGAGTCGTATCACGCTCTTGCCGCTCGCTACTCGGTAGACCGCCGCACAATCACCCAAGCTGTGCGTGGGGATCGGTGGTCTCATGTCTAGGCCGCGGATCTTGGACCTGTTCTCCTGTGCTGGAGGCGCAGGAATGGGCTACCACAGGGCCGGCTTCGACGTTTTTGGGGTCGACATTGACCCGCAGCCGCGTTACCCGTTCGAGTTCCACCAGGGCGACGCGTTGAAGTATCTGCTCGAGCACCACCACGAGTTCGATGCGTTTCATGCTTCGCCCCCGTGCCAGGCGTTCACCAACGCTCAGCGGATACAGGGCAACGAGCACCCGGACTTCATCACCGCAACCAGGGCGGCGTTTCAGCTGATCGGGAAGCCGTGGGTGATCGAGAACGTCGTCGGCGCTCCGCTCAAGGATCCGATCGAGTTGTGCGGCGCCATGTTCCCTGGACTGCGCACGTACCGTCACCGTCTGTTCGAATCCAACGTCAACCTGCTGCAGCCGTTGCATCCGGCGCACGTTGCGAAGACGGCGAAGATGGGGCGGCAGCCAGGGCCGGACGAGTTCATGCACATCGTCGGGAACTTCTCCGGTGTCGCTGCGGGTCGGGTCGCGATGGGCATCGACTGGATGACTCGTGATGAGCTCCGCGAAGCTATCCCGCCGGCCATGACCGAGCTCGTCGGGAGGCAGATCCTTGCCCACCTCAAGCCCCCTGCCACTGACGTGATCCATCACGCCTACGACGCGAACGTTCCTGGGCTCGTGGCTTGCAACTGCGATCTCGGGCGAGAACACGATCTGGGATACGAGCCCCGGCTGTATCGAAGGAACTCGGCAGGTGAGCTCGCATGAGTTACGACTCCGAGGAGTGGCGCGACGAAGCGTTGTGCGCACAGACCGACCCAGACCTGTTCGTGATCGACCACGGTGGTTCGTCTGCTCAGGCTCGACTCATCTGCCGGCAGTGTGACGTAGCAGATTCTTGCTTGCAGTGGGCGTTGGACACGAACGAGCAGTACGGCATCTACGGCGGTCTGTCACCGCGGCAGAGACACAAGCTGAAGGGGCTGAGCGCATGATCGGGCCGAAGCAGGCGCCGCTGTCGAATGCTGACCAGAAGCGCGCATCTTCTGCAGCCTACGAGCTCGTCCAGCGACGCTCTGGTGGCCGCTGTGAGGGCTGCGGTCGTAAGCCTGCCACGGAGATGCATCACCGTCTGTACCGCTCTCAGGGTGGCCCTGATGACGTGCAGAACCTCCTCCACCTGTGTGGTCGGGGGAACACGTCCGGCTGCCACGGGATCGCGCATACCGGTCCCGGGCGTGAGGCGGGCTGGTCTGTCAACGCGTGGGCCACGTTCGCTGAGGTTCCGGTCAACTACCGGCTCGGCGGGCTCGTGCACCTCCTCGACCACGTGGATGAGGAGTCGAAAGGAATCCGACCGATCGACGCGGCTGGCGGGAACTACGTGAAAGGAGTGCTCAGCAGATGAGTAGACATCAGGAAACGTTGACGTGGTCAGCCCCGCGTGCTTGGTGCTGGAAGTGCCAGGAGTTCGTTGGTTTGCCGCGTCTTACCCATGCTGAGGCCGTGCGGGATGTCCGCGCGCATCGGAAGTCAGAGCATGTACCTCATCAGCCTCGACCCGACGACGTGTGCGTCAAGTGTGGGCGGTCCCGCGATGTGAGTCGAAACGGCGGCTTGACCTGTTCGGATGGCATCGAGGAACTGGGGCGCCACCTATTCACTCGTCCTTCGTCCCAGAATGTCCGGCAATCGTGAACCCTTACTACGGAGACGATCTCATCAGCCTCCATCATGGAGATGCGCTTGCCGTGTCCGTGACGCTCCCAAGCTCTTCGGTTCAGACGATCGTCACGTCACCGCCCTACTTCGGGCTGCGTGACTACGGCGAGGACGGACAGATCGGCGCCGAAAACAGCGTGACTGGCTACATCGAGTCGCTGGTCTCGCTCTTCGCGGAGCTGAGGCGAGTTCTGGTTGATGACGGGACGCTGTGGCTGAACCTCGGCGATTCCTATTCGAGCGCGCTGTCGGGCAACTCTCCGACAAATACGCGCAACAAGGGCGGACACGCCAAACGATCGAAGGTAGACGGTCTTGCTGCCAAGAACCTCATAGGTGTTCCCTGGCGGGTTGCCTTAGCTCTGCAAGCGGACGGCTGGATTCTTCGGTCGGACATCATCTGGCAAAAGCCCAACCCCATGCCAGAGAGCGTCACAGACCGCCCAACCAAGTCTCACGAGTACCTCTTCCTCTTCGCGAAGAAGCCCAAGTACTACTACGACGCAGCATCAATCGCGGAACCAATGTCTGATTCCAACGCCCAGAGGACCACTGCTCACTATGACACTTCGGTGAAGTACGGCGCTGGTAACGGCGGCAACGGCGGGCTGGACTCCCTCGCCGCACGGATGCGTGCGGGTGGCGTGACGGACAAGAACAAGCGTTCGGTTTGGACGGTGCCGACTGTGCAGTTCCCTGGTGCCCACTTCGCGGTGTATCCGCCTGACCTCATTCGCCCTTGCATCCTCGCTGGTTCACGTCCTGGGGACACGGTTCTGGATCCGTTCAGCGGGTCTGGGACGACAGGGATGGTCGCTACTCAGGAGGGACGCAAGTACGTGGGCATCGACCTGAACAAGGACTACCTGGATCTGTCGCTCAGCGCGCGGTTCCAGTCCCCGCCCCTGAACTTCGGGGACGGTGCCGCATGACACAGGAAAGGAGGAGACATGGCGAAGATCGTAGGTCCAACTGACGTCTACAGAGCATTCGACGACGAAGGGGAGATCCTGTACGTCGGCATCAGCTACGACGCATCGGAGCGGTTGCGTCAGCATCGCCGAAGCTCGAGCTGGTGGGGAATGGCGACGTGGTTTGAAGTTGATCGGTACGCCACACGTGAAGAGGCCGAGAACGTCGAAGCGGCGAGCGTCATGTTCGATGATCCGCCGTTCAACATCGACCCTTGCGGTCCTGCCGGCAGACGGGTGTGGGCAGACATCCGTGCTGGCGTCCTGACCTACCCGACTCTCGAAACGCATGAGTTCCATGCAAGCGATCTGGGGTGGTTCCGTCATGGCTAAGACGCGGATGATGAAGCACGATCTGCGGACCTCTGAGAAGGTCGCGTCGTGGCCGATCCCGATTCGCTACTTCTGGACTCTGCTCTGGGGGTACGTGGATGACCACGGGAAAGCCAAGGACAACCCGCTGTTGGTGAAGGCCGACTGTTTCCCGCTTGACCCGGACATTACCGCCGAGACGATCGATGAGTGGCTGTGGCACCTCACGGATGCTCACGTGGTCGTCAGATACACGGTCGAGGGGACGGACTACCTCGCAGTCATCAACTGGGGAGAACACCAGAAGCCGCCGCACCCGACGAAGGATGTCCTGCCTGCGTTCGACGACCCTCGCGCAACCCGGAGAGACCTTCATGCATCACGCATGAAGGATGCAGGAGAACCTTCTGCACCATTCACCCACGGGTTGGGTTGGGTTGGGTCTGGGTTTGATCTTGGGTTTGGGTCTGAGTCATCACCTCCGGCGATGGTTCCCGCCATCCACCCATACCGCACCTTCGATGACTTCTGGGCCATCTGGCCGAGGAAGGTCGGCAAGGGAGAAGCGAAGAAGGCGTGGGACAAAGCAGCCCTCAAGAAGAGTCCCGATGAGCTGTTCGCCGCTGCTCTCGCCTATGCCGAGCACAAGCACCGTCCAGCGAAACAGTTCGTGCCCCACCCAGCGACATGGTTGAACGGCGAACGGTGGGACGACGAACTCCCAGAGCCGCCCGAAGCGGAGAAGCGCACACAGTCACCAGGAGACAGAGCTATGCAAACCGTGAATCTTGGCCGTCCGATGCTCGCGACTGAGTTGTTGGGGCTCGAGCAGTGAACCGCGAACAGTGCGCTCAGGTGTTGGCGAAGATCCAGTTGGGCGACAACCGGCAAGTGGATCAGCTGGTGCTGGATGAGTGGTTCCACACGATCGGTCACCTGTCGTTTCAGGATTCGATCGAGGCTGTCCGTGAGCACCGGTTGACGCGTCCTGGTGTGTGGATTGAGCCGGGGCATGTGGCGGCTGGTGTGAAGGCGATTGGGAACGATCGTGTGTCACGTCAACCGTTGGAGGCGCCGGACAATGCTGCACCGAAGCCGGCGAACTGGGATGCGATGGTCGCGGCGTGGAATGACCCGGTGGAGTTCGCCCGTGAGAAGGCGATCTATTCGCAGCAGCTCGTGGATGAGGGTTTGCCGCCTCTGTATGAGCGGGGGTGGGCTAGTGAGCGCGGCGTTTGATGCGTTCCTGGCCGCTGTTGACCCTGTGGCGGTCGAACGGGAACGGTTCGGTACGCCGGGTAGGGGTGAGCGTCCTGGGTCGGCAGATGACCGCCTGATGCGTCTCGCTCATGAAGCGATCGCCACCGAATTCCGGCACCGGCGCGACTTCCCGTCTGCGACGCCTGGCGAGATTCGCCGGATGCTCGCCGCGGAGGCCGCGCACCACGAACGAACGATCTACAAGCAGTCGTCCGAGGGGCGTGCTGCACAACGAGTTAAACGAGCCGCTGAGCTCGAGAACAGGAAGACAGCATGAGTGATCAGCCAATCAAGGATGGCGTGTACGGGTTCGTTTCGGGGACGGTGGGCCGCTCGTTCGACACGAAGAACGGTCGGGCGTTCGAGCTCGAGGTGAAGGACCAGAAGCAGCAGTACCCGGACAAGTGGACGATCTGGGGTGACCTGGCTGTCCGCGAGGGTGACCGGGCGACTGTGAAGGGATGGTTGGGGATCTCGAGGGAGACGTACCAGAAGGACGGCGAGACGAAGGTCGCGATCAGGAGGGCCGTGAACAAGCCGGAGCTGTCGGCGTCCGAGCACACGCCTAGCGCGTCTCCACGGGGCGCACAGGGCCAGCCGCAGCAGGGTGAGGCTTGGGCGAAGGAGTCACCGGGCAGTACAGCGGCAACGGATGCGTGGAACACGCCCGGCAGCTATTCCGATGAGACGCCTTTTTAGTCATGATGACCAGGGGTTTTCTACTGAAAGAGAGTAGAATGAGAGCGACCCCGCGAGGTGCTACCAACACCAGGCGGGGTCTGACCCAACCAATCGCTTTGACCGATAGGAGGGCTACCGTGGATGGTACCCGAAAGACAGACGCTGAACGTTTCGAGAGCCACTTCACTCGACTGGGCGAAGACGAGTGCTGGCCCTGGGTTGGTGACCACACCATGGATGGGTATGGCCGATTCGTGCTTGGTCCTGCTAGGCCGAAGCGCGTCCGGGTAATCGCGTCCCGATATGCATTGGAGCGCTCGGGGATCCCCGCACCTGATCCTGCCATGCGTGCCTGTCACCACTGCGACAATCCCCCGTGCGTGAACCCTAAGCATCTGTACTGGGGCACGGACGCTGAAAACGTCCGAGATGCTGCGCGGCGAGGCCGAAGAGCTTCAATGAAAGGCAGCCGCGCCATCTTGACCCCGGATCAAAGGGATCAGATCGCCCTCAAGCGCGCGGCCGGCGAGTTGATTGTCGCGCTCGCTGACGAGTACGGGGTGAGCAGAATCACCATCCGCCGATCGCTGGCGAAGTGGAATGTTGCGAACGGAGACCCCTCGTGACGGGTCAGTCGGTTCGGGGTGCGTACAGTCTCGCCCCGATCAGCCCGCAAACACAGGAACACGAGGAGGCAGATCACCGGTGCGGTATCTGCAACAACGGAACAGGCGTCAGGAACCCTGAATGCCCCGGAAGGAGAAAGTCATGAACTTCAGGACAGATCGTCTCGTGCACGGCATGACGAACGATGGCGGTCAGATCGTCCGATACAACCGTGCCGGGAAGTGGTACATCGAATACCCCGACCGCAAACGCCGGTTTGTGGACATCCGCCAGGCGGTCGAGGCCGCACTGACCGGAACAGCTCGACTGGGATTGCCCGGCGGCGGCGTATTCGATCGCCTCTACCGAACGCGTCAGGCGCAGTCATGAACCCGTTCGATCTGATCCCGTGGGCGTTCGCGATCGGGTTCAGCCTGGTCATTCTGGCGCCGGCGGTCGCGATCATCACCGCGGCATGGAGTGCTGGGAGGCGGATGTGACCTCGGATCGCATCATCCGAACCATCGCCGCCGCATCGAACATCGCGGTTGCTGCTGCTCTTGTCTACTTCACCCGGTGGATCACCAAGAAAGGATTCTGATGGACAACAAAGAACTGATCGTACGGGCGAAGGCTTACGCGACGCCGACGAGGTACAACACTGCCGATGCGCCGATCCATGAACTGGTGCGCGGTCTCGCGGACGCGTTGGAGGCTGCTGAGGCCGAACTGACACGACGAGCCACGGTGATCGCGGATGCGCTTGCTGCGATCGAGTGCGTGCCTCTGATGGACGACCGGTACGGAACCCACGTCGACCGGAAGGTGCTGTTCGACATCCTCGCTGCTGCTCCTGTGTCTCTCGAAGCCGTGAAAGCGGAGACGACAACCGAATGGGGCGTCCGGTACAAGAACCTCGCCGATGAACCCGTGTATGTCTCACACGGAGACGAAGACCCGCGCGCTTCTAGTGAGCTGTCCATGTGCGAGGGCGACGTGTTGGTCTCGCGCGAGGTCACCGACTGGCGTCCCGTCGAGACGGAAGGGCATAACCGTGCCTGACTTCCCGACCCCGTGGGCGTCAATCGGTCAAGCATTCGAGATGGCCGACTCCCAACCTCGTCTTCTCGCTGATTTGCAGGAGCACGGGTACCCGCAAGAAACGAAACAGGAGGAAGGGCGATGAGCGAGCTCGACGACCTGCTCGACAAGCTAACGACGGGAACAATCATCACGACGATCCTCGGGGACGGTACGAAGCATCAGGAGTTCCACGACGGACTGATCCCGCAACTCCGATCCTCGGTCGCATCGTCACTGGTTGGCGGTGCTGCGGCTGGCGCCCTCCCAAATGAGCGCCTCCCGTTCGACGCCGACGCGTTGGAGCTGTACCAGGGCATTGAGCGTGCCATCGGGGAACAGTTCGTGGAACTCGGGTTGGGCGTGCCGGGTTTGCTGCCGGAACTGAACCTCCGGCGCATCTATGCAGCGCTCAACGACGAGGACACCGAAACCGTCGCACGCACGTGGAGACGATGGGCGACAACCATCGAGGGCAAGTTCGACCCTGTACGAACCCTCACCATCACCGAACCCTGCCCCGTCTGCGGTGCCGTCACCTGGAAGTCACCATCAGGCGACATCATGGCCGACCCCGTCGTCATCGAATTCCGTGGGAAGTCGACCGACGCGGTGCCCGACATCTCGGATGCCGTCGCACGGTGTAGAGCGTCCAGTGACGACGGGCCGTGCTCTGGATACTGGGCAGGGGAGCAGGAGATCCGGGCGCTCAGGTGGGGGCTGTCAGCAGAAGAGGCTGTGTCAGAGGGAGATGAGAGGATGAGCACATGACAGAGCAGCAACGCATCGTCATTGCTGAACGCCAGCGAAGCTACAGCGCAGGCGAGATGACGACCACAACGATCTGGCACCTGCCCGCGGGGAAACTCGACGAGGGAGGGTGGTATCAGCCGATCAAATGCGGGATGGGAATCACGTTACCCGGGCGCGCAGAGAAGGTTCCGCGCAGCCAAGTGTGTCCAGCCTGCCTATCAGGCCGCAGTTGGGACACGCCGGAACAGTAGTTGCCCCAACGTTGCATTGATGTTTAACTGTGTCTTGCAGCGCAGTAGTGTCGCTGCAACCACTTCGACAAAGCCCCTGGACCTCGGTTCGGGGGCTTTCGTCGTTAACAGCTCGCGTTCCAGTCTCAGCGTCACCACCATGCGAGAAGCGACCAGTAGCACCCCCGGCAGCCCGAAGACAACACGTCTCGGCAAGCCCGGACGAGGGTACAGGTACGCAGTGACAGCCAACACGCTCGAAGACAGGAACGCGACACACCTCCCCACCCCGCTAGCAACGGCTAAGAGTGGTGGCAGCAACCCGGAGTCATGACCGGCGAACTGTCAGACGGCACGGCGTCGGAATTCGCCCCGTGCGGCATCCCGCGGATGGTTCAGATAGCAGCTTCGGTGCACCGTCTCTGCGATGACTCAGTGAGGTTCGATCCCTCACGGCGGGGCGCGGAGTACCGCTCGTTTGCGAGTAAGGCACCAGCGCTGGCAGACCGCAAGGAATAGTCTGCCGCCCCAATCTTGGTGGGCATACACGCACAGGCCGTAGAGCCACACACACGCGTCGTCACTGCCCACCACAAAGGTCACCATGAAAGGTTGGCGTTGGCCAGGTAATCAACGCACACAGGGTGGCGACCCACCGCCACTCCAAGCCGTATGCAAGCCGCTGATCACGGGCGGCTGGGAGTCCATACTCGCTTTCGGGAGGCTGACATGCGCGCTAAGCACGCACGGCTCATCCGTTCAGGTATTCAGAAAGCACGGGCAGTCGTCGCCTTCCTCGAACCACTGGGAAGTTGGGGACGCGGAGCAAACTACTCACCGTTCGCCCCACACAACAATCTCGCTGCTCGCGCGTACCGGCACACATGGCAGTGCGCTGAAATTCGCCGCGAGGAACACGAACGGCATGCCTAACGCCTGGTCAACGGTCACTCACTCCAAAGACACCCACCACATCCCAGTAGGCGACCTCATCGACCACCAACCGGACGAGCACTGCATCTGCGGACCAACACACCGCTCCGATGTGAGCAGCGGGGTACTCAGGTGGGACGTCTGGCACCACAGCCTCGACGGGAGAGAAGCCGATGAGTGACACCAGCACCCTGTACGGAGTGCGCCGCGAGCAGCAGCTCGAGCTGATCAACGACGACCTCTGCGACCTCCTCATGGAAGCTCACTGGTACGCCAAAGACCCCAAGGACCGTGAAGCTCTGAAACGTCGTCTCGGCCGTGTCATCGACAAGCTCCGTGCCTGGCAAGAAGAGACGCCACGTCAGGTCACCATCACGCCAACGTCCGAGCCTGTCACCTGGACCATCAACGGCGAACCCCTGTACGCCCACCAACTCCCACCCGAGGACACCAGCGATGAACGCTGAACAAGAAGCACACGCGAGGGCAGGACTCGAGGTCGCTGGGATTGTCGGGGTCGCGCAAGACACTGCAGTCAGCAACCTGGCCGGGATGACCGAAGGATGGGCGCCGGCCAACAAGGAGTGAGTTATGTACCACTCCGGTTGGAAAATCTTCGGGGTTTGACTACCCACCCAGAAACAAGATCCGCGTAATTACGCGGATCCAGTCGAGTTATGTACCACTCGACCCAACAACTACACAGAGAACGACCCGGCGCTGCGCTAACAGCCCGGGTCACGACCGACTTATGAGGAGTCGATATGCCCGAGCGTACCTGCAACCACTGCAAGACACCACTCAACAGCGGGCAGCGGAGATACTGCTCCCACCTGTGCGCCAACACCAGCTCGGCGATCGCTCGAGCAGCAGAGAACGCGGCACACCCACAGAAGACATGCGAAATCGACGGGTGCAGCAAGCCAGCCAGGTCACGGACCGCTGAGCTGTGCAAGATGCACTACCACCGTCAGTACCGACACGGATCCACCAGCATGGTCGCAACCAGATCCGGTGTCAGCGTGAGCAACGGCCGCAAGTACAAGACCAAGCACGCACCCAGACACCCGCTCGCATCCAAGCACGGCATCGTGTACGTACACCGCATGGTCCTCTTCGATGCCATCGGGTACGGACCCCACGCCTGCCACTGGTGCGGCACCGAGGTTGACTGGAAGCCCAAGGGAACACCCGGCGAGCTACAGCCAGACCACCTGAACAACCAAGGTGACGACAACCGCCTCGAGAACCTGGCCCCATCGTGCCGGTCATGCAACGCAGGCCGTGCCGGACAGGCCCGGTCCAAAGCGCTGCGAGAAGCAGGATGGTGGAGCGGCAACGACACGATAGCCCACCTCCGAAACGGCGGGCGTGCCCAGCCAATCGAGGCAGCCTGAACCAGGGCAGGGAGTGATGAACACGTGGGACGCAACACAGCGAAGCAGACCAGGTTCCGCAAGGTCATCGCTCAAGCCAAGCCCGCCTGCCACATCTGCGGTCAGGCCATCGACTGGAACGCAGGTCACCTCGACCCTCGGTCCTTCGTCATCGACCACGTGATCCCACTAGCCAAAGGCGGTGAGGATGCGTTGCCGAACCTGAGGGCAGCGCATCGACATCCGCTCCTGCAATAGCACCAAGCGCGCCCGTCTAGTGGCCCCGATCGTGCGCAAGTCCGGTTCCCTCGACTGATACAGCCACGGCCCACAGGCAGGCACGCAGAGGCAGTCGGGCATGCCTCAGAGGCAGCCTCAAGGCGGCCCAGACCCCACGGGGGAGGCCCCGGGGCGACCCTTCAGAAAATC
>Ga0157370_10000797_pt1 | contig 39664 bp, 40 predicted proteins | sample C35metaG_FD_113463 | JGI IMG/M metagenome (GOLD analysis project Ga0157370, IMG submission 113463) | Corn rhizosphere microbial communities from Kellogg Biological Station, Michigan, USA - C3-5 metaG | ecosystem: Host-associated > Plants > Roots > Rhizosphere > Soil | place: USA: Michigan... | reverse complement strand
TGGCCACGCCGTTCCAAATCAAAGGCGTGAACTTCTCGATTTCCTCGGCCTGCGCCACCAGCGCGCACTGCATTGGCCAGGCAATGGAGCAAATTCAGTTGGGCAAGCAGGACGTCGTGTTTGCCGGCGGTGGCGAAGAAGAACACTGGAGCCAAAGTTGCCTGTTCGACGCCATGGGCGCCCTCTCCACCCAATACAACGACACCCCGGAAAAAGCCTCCCGTGCTTACGATGCCAAGCGTGACGGCTTCGTGATTGCTGGCGGTGGCGGCATGGTGGTGGTCGAAGAGCTGGAACATGCGCTGGCGCGCGGCGCCAAGATTTACGCCGAAATTGTCGGCTATGGCGCCACCTCCGACGGCTACGACATGGTCGCCCCGAGCGGCGAAGGCGCGATCCGCTGCATGCAGCTGGCGCTGTCCACCGTCGACGGCCCGATCGACTACCTCAACACCCACGGCACCTCGACGCCGGTGGGCGATGTGGCAGAAATCAAAGGCGTGCGCGCGGTGTTTGGCGACAAAGCGCCGCCAATCAGCTCGACCAAAAGCTTGTCCGGTCACTCCCTGGGCGCCGCCGGCGTGCATGAAGCGATCTACTGCATGCTGATGATGGAAGGCAACTTCATTGCCGGCTCGGCCAACGTCGACGAGCTGGACCCGGAAGTGGCCGACATGCCAATCGCCACCAAAACCCAGGAAAACGTCACGCTTAACCACGTGATGAGCAACAGCTTCGGCTTCGGCGGCACCAACGCCACGCTGGTGATGAAGCGCTGGGCGGGTAAGTGATCTGATTTAACGATCACAAAAATCGAGGCTGAAGCGTCTCCCAAAACAGCTGAATTTCACTGTGGGAGAGGCTTCAGCCTCGATGCTTTTGAAGGCATAAAAAAAACGGGGCTCACAATGTGGGCCCCGTTTTTTTTATGCGTGTAATTCAAAAAGCATCGCGGCTTAAGCCGCTCCTACAGACCGTGTTTAGCCTGTGGGAGCGGCTCCAGGCTTACTTCGGCTTACGACCAAACCCCGGACGCTGACCTGAACCGCTCGCCGGCCCGCTGCGCTTGGGCGCTGGCTTGCGTGCCGGGCGATCAGCCAATTCGATACCCACACGCACCGGCTTGGCCGGACGTTTCTTGTTGGTGTCGCTTGGACGCTCCGCTACCGGTGTGCCACGACCACGCGGTGCGGAATCGGGACGTGGGCCGCTGCGTTGCGGACGCTCGCCATTTTCCGAACCAGGCGTACGAACCGGACGCTCCGCACCTTCACCACGCGGTGTACGGGCCGGACGCTCCGCACCCTCGCCGCGCGGCGCACGAACCGGACGCTCAGCACCCTCGCCACGCGGCGCACGGACCGGTCGCTCAGCACCTTCACCACGCGGTGCACGGGCCGGACGCTCAGGGCCGCCGTCCAGAGCAGGACGCAAGGTGCGCTGCGGACGCTCGCCACGGACAACCGGCTTGGCCGATTTACGCTGCAAGCGGTCGAGTTTTTCCTTGGTCTTGAGCTTCATGCCTTGCTGCTGAACGGAGGCCAAGCCCACTTCGGCGGCAAGAATGTCGACTTCGCTCTGGCTCATTTCACGCCAGCGGCCCATGGTCAGGTCGGAGGTGAGAAACACCGGGCCGAACCGCACGCGCTTCAAGCGGCTGACCACCAACCCTTGCGATTCCCACAAGCGGCGAACCTCACGGTTACGGCCTTCCATCACCACGCAGTGGTACCAATGGTTGAAGCCTTCACCGCCGGGTGCTTCCTGAATGTCGGTGAAACGCGCCGGACCGTCTTCCAGCATCACGCCGGTCTTCAGGCGCTCGATCATTTCCTCGTCCACTTCGCCACGCACACGCACCGCGTACTCGCGGTCCATCTGATACGAAGGGTGCATCAAGCGGTTGGCCAGCTCACCGTCGGTGGTGAACATCAAAAGACCGGTGGTGTTGATGTCAAGGCGACCAATGTTGATCCAGCGGCCATCTTTGGGCCGTGGCAAACGGTCGAAAACGGTGGGACGCCCTTCCGGGTCGTCGCGGGTGCAGATCTCGCCGTCGGGCTTGTTGTAGATCAGCACGCGGCGGGTTTCTTCGCTGACTTCTTCACGTTTGAGCAAACGCCCATCGACGGCGATGGCGTCATGCAGGTCAACGCGTTGACCCAAGGTGGCGACATTGCCGTTCACCTTGACCCGACCTTCGGCAATCCAGGCTTCAACGTCGCGACGTGAACCCATGCCAATACGGGCCAGGACTTTCTGCAGTTTTTCCCCTGCTGGGCTGTATTCTTCTGACTCACTCATTCTGGGCACCTCCCGGTGTAGGTAACAATTCGCCGCCAGCGAGGACTCGCCAGCGGGCGCGCATCATACGCTGCGCCGCCTTTCAAGCCTAGCGCAGGATGTCGCAGGTGTAAGGCCTTTCCTTTATTTCATCGACGATTACGGCCAGGCCTGCACGAAGTCATCAATCGACAGGTCTTGCGGTGTGCGCAATTCCCGCTCTGGTGTGCCCAGATACAGGAAGGCGATGATCTGCTCGTTGTCAGCCAAGCCCAAGCCCTTGGCCACCCGCGCGTTGTAGGCCATGTCACCGGTGCGCCACACCGCACCGATGCCCTGGGCGTGAGCGGCGAGCAAAATACCGTGGGCCGCGCAGCCTGCGGCCAGCACTTGTTCCTGAGCGGGCACCTTGGCGCTTTCCTGCACACGGGCGATCACGATCACCATCAAGGGAGCTCGCAGCGGCATCGCCAAGGCTTTAGCCAGGGCTTCGGGCGGCGCATCGGCACCGAGCGCCGAGGCAAACAACTCGCCCAAGCGATTGCGCGCACTGCCTTCCACGGTCAGGAACCGCCACGGCCGCAATTGGCCATGGTCCGGCGCACGCAACGCGGCGCGAAAAAGCACTTGGCGCTGTAATTGGTCTGGCGCCGGTTCGGTCAGTCGGGGGGCGGAAACACGGTTGAGCAGAGCGTCGAGCGCATCCATGGGGGCCATCTCCTGAATAAGTACAGCGGGCATTCTAGTGGGGTAAACGGAAAATAACCGGGCGGATTTATCTGCCGTTTGCCATTGAGTCAGTGCTCGCGCAGAAACCGCGCGCGTTGCCGGGCGTGATATCGCTAGAATGTGCGACTGTCCTTTCCAGAGCCTGTCTGCATGGTCTCACCGACGCTGCGCACCATTGGTTTCATCATCGGCATATTCCTCATCACCCTGGCCATCAGCATGGTGGTGCCCGTGGTGACACTGCTGATCTTCAACCGCGCGGCGGAGATCAACACCTTCCTGTGGTCCAGTTTGATCACCTTTCTCGCCGGCCTGGCCCTGGTGCTGCCCGGCAAACCCGAGCATGTGCATCTGCGCCCGCGCGACATGTACATGCTCACCGTCAGCAGCTGGATTGCCGTGTGCATTTTCGCCGCGCTGCCGTTCTTGCTGACCCAACACATCAGCTACACCGACTCCTTTTTTGAAAGCATGTCTGGCATCACCGCCACCGGCTCCACGGTGTTGAGTGGGCTGGACAGCATGTCACCGGGCATTCTGATCTGGCGCTCGCTGCTGCACTGGCTCGGCGGCATAGGTTTTATCGGTATGGCGGTGGCGATCCTGCCGTTGCTGCGCATCGGCGGCATGCGCCTGTTCCAGACGGAATCGTCCGACCGCTCAGAAAAAGTCATGCCGCGCTCGCACATGGTGGCCAAGTACATCGCCCTGGCGTACACCGGCATCACGGTGCTCGGCACCCTCGCGCTGTGGTGGGCGGGCATGAGCTTTTTTGATGCGCTGAACCACGCAATGTCGGCGATTTCGACCGGCGGATTTTCTACCTCCGACCAGTCTCTGGCGCACTGGCCGCAACCGGCGGTGCACTGGGTGGCGGTGGTGCTGATGATTCTCGGCAGCCTGCCCTTCGCCCTGTACGTTGCCACCCTGCGCGGCAACCGTCGGGCGCTGCTGCGCGATGAACAAGTGCGGGGCTTTTTTGGCTTGTTGTTCACCACCTGGCTGGTGATGACGCTCTGGTACTGGCTGACCACGGAGCTGCCCTGGTACGAAGCGCTGCGCCATGTGGCCGTGAACGTCACCTCGGTGGTCACCACCACCGGCTTCGCCCTGGGCGACTACAGCCTGTGGGGCAACTTCTCGCTGATGATTTTTTTCTACCTGGGGTTTATTGGCGGCTGCTCCGGCTCAACCGCCGGTGGCATCAAGATTTTCCGCTTTCAGGTGGCCTACATCCTGCTGCGCGCCAACCTGCACCAACTAATTCACCCGCGCGCGGTAATCAAACAGAACTACAACGGCCACCGCCTCGACGAAGACGTGGTGCGCTCAATTCTGACTTTTTCGTTTTTCTTCGCCATCACCATTTGCGCCATGGCGCTGGGCTTGTCGCTAATGGGCTTGGACTGGATTACGGCGCTCACCGGCGCCGCCAGCACCGTGTCGGGCGTTGGCCCGGGCTTGGGCGAGGTGATTGGCCCGGCGGGCAACTTCGCCAGCCTGCCGGACGGCGCCAAGTGGCTGCTGTCGTTCGGCATGCTGTTGGGGCGGCTGGAAATCATCACCGTGTTGGTGCTGTGTGTTCCGGCGTTCTGGCGGCACTGAGGCCGCCCTGCGCCGAGCCCCAAAGGCCTGGCGCAGCGTTACGAGACTCAGCGCAACTGCGACGGCGACTTACGGACGATTTTGATCGAGTGCGTAAGGGTCGGTTTGCGCGTCACGCTAATGGCTTTGCGTGACACGGTGTCGATGGTGATGTTCCAAAAGCCGCTGCTGGGCACCACGATTTTGGCTGGGAACTTGTCGAACGCGCCGCCGTGGTAAGTGTGCCGGCCGCCGTTTTTAAAGCTGCGGAAGTTGGCGTCGTTCATCAGGCGGATGTTGCAGGTTTGCGAGCAGTCGATCACGACAATGTCGTCTTCGTTGAGGTGTTCGCGCTGGTGTATGTACTTCATGAAGGCTCCGCACGGCGTTGCAAGAACGAGCGTAAGTAAAAGGGCAAAAAATCGAGGCCGCTAGTATGGCGGACGGCGGGCCTCATGGCGATCTTCGACTATGGTTGCAAAAAGGATGCGAACCAACGGAGCGCACGATGGACAAGCCAAACGACCAGGATAAACCGCCAACCCTCTGGCAAGTCTTCCACAGCGTAATGGCCGCCGCGTTTGGCGTGCAAAGCGGAAAAAACCGCGCCCGCGACTTTCGCCATGGCAAGCCCAGCCACTTTATTTTTATCGGTCTGCTGTTCACCGGACTGTTCGTGGTGGTGCTGTTCGCGCTGGTGAAACTGGTGCTGCACCTGGCGACCACTTAGTCGCCGCCTTACTGCAGCAGCGGTCGCAGCGAGAACGTGTAATCGCGCAGGGTCGGCTGGCTTTTCAGCGTGTAGCGGCGAAAATCGACGCCAAAGTTATCGGTGCCGGCCACCCGTTTAGCCAGATTTGCGGCTTGGGTTTCGTTGAGGCTGACGTACATGGTTAGCGTGCGGTCTTTGCCGCCGTGCTTGGCGAAATCCACACCGTTTTCGTAGTCGTGCAGCATCACCAGCGCCCAGCCGCCGATGGTGAACTGGCCGCTCACCAATATCTCCAAACGCCCGTCGATTCGCGCCTGCAACGCTTCAAGGCTGGAATTGATGGCGGCGAAGTGAATGTCTTTACCCGGCACCAAACCTGACTCTTCTGCGGCCTGCATCGCACCAAAGGCCATGTCATCGCTCGCCGCCCACACCATGTTGATGCCGCGATAACGCGGCAATAGCGTGCGCGCCTGGTCATACGCGCGTTTGCGCTGCCATTCGCCATACGCCAGCACTCGCAAACGAACGTCCGGATTTTCAGCCAAGGCTTTTTGCAACCCGCGCTCACGCAACTGGCTGGACGGCGTTTGCTTGATACCGCCGAATGCCAACATTTCCAAGGGGCCATCCGGATGCCGCTCGCGGGCACGCTGGATCAGGCTGGTGGCCAACATGTAGCCGGCCTCGGCGTCGTTGGGCACCAGGCTGCCGATCCAATCGGGGTAGGTTTCTCGGCTGCTGCCGATCACGCGTTGCTGGTCGGGCGTCAGGGTGTTGCTGACGGCAAACAGCTTCACCCCGGAATCCTTGGCCAAGCGCAGAATTTCCGGGGCGGCGTATTGTTCGTTGATGAATAGCAGGTAGTCGGGCTTGTGATCGCCCTGCAGCACATCGCGTGCTTGCTCCAGCATCAGGTCGCGGTCGCGCTGGGCGTCGAGCACGGTCAGCTGCATGCCCAGATCGCTGGCAGCGGCCTGCATGAACTTGACGTAGCCATCCCAGAATTCCTCACCGGTCTTGCCCGGATTAAGAAACACCACGCTAGCTGCGTTGACGCAATTCCATGCGAGTAATCCCACTACCGCTACGACGGCGCGCACCAACCGCTTCAACTTCATGCACTCATGCTTGACCCAGCCGCGCAGTATACGCAGTTGTGTAGTGGCTATCTGTCACCACTTGTCAGCAAATGCTTACAAGCCTTATCGGCTTATCGCTACTGGTGGCTCACCCAGAACACAGCGGTGGATACCGCCAGTGCAATAAGAATAAGGATGGCCCAGGCGTCTACCACGCTGTCGCGGGTGTTCTCGAAGGGTTCGTGATTGGCGTGTTCGTCGTGGAGGTGAGAATGGTCGGTCATGGCTGGCCCTGTTGTTGTGGTTTTGGGATGGTCCGCTTTGCAGTTAAGACCACCTCTGGCGCGCCGACAAATCAGCCACGCATCGCGGCGTAAACCGCGATGCGCTATAGGCTTACAACACTTCTTTCAGCAGATGCGCCATCGTGTGAAACGCCCGCGCGGAAACGGTGGGGTTGTACTTCATCATCGGCAGGTTGTCGGCGCTGGGGTCGGTAAACGAATGCACCGCGCCGCCGTAGCTGACCAACTGCCAATCGACACCAGCAGCGTCCATTTCAGCCTCGAACGCCGGCAGCTGCTCTTTAGGCACCAACGGATCGGCCGCGCCGTGCAACACCAGCACCTTGCCTTGGATGTTCTTGGCATCATCCATGTTGGGCGTGTCCAGCGTGCCGTGGAACGACACTGCTGCTTTCACCGGCGCCCCGTCGCGGGCGAGCTCTAGGGCGCAGCAGCCGCCAAAGCAAAAACCGAACACCGCCAGTTTGTCGCCCGCCACGGCGGCGTGGGTCTGGCTTTGCAGGACGGTCAGGCTGGCTTGCATACGTTTGCGCAACAGCGCGCGGTCATTCTTCAGCGGCATCATCGCGGCGGCGGCCTGCTCGTGGCCGTTGGGGCGCACGTCGGTGCCGTAAATATCCGCGACCAGCACTACGTATTCCGTGCCAGCGACCTTCTTCGCTAGTTCGATCGCGCCGTCGGTCACGCCCATCCAGTTTGGCGCCAGGAGCAGGCCGGGGCGCGAGTTGGTAACGCTGGCATCGAACACCAGTTGGCCTTCATAAGCGTGGCCGTCGATGGTGTAAGGCACGGGAATAACGCTGAAATTCGTCATGCTTGGCTCCTTATTTCCGAGTGATGTTAATGATTTATGTAGGAGCGACTTTAGTCGCGATCCCTGAAAACGGTGATCGATGCCAGATCGCATCGCGGCTAAAGCCGCTCCTACAGGGAGTGTGTTTGTGCTGGGTCGAATCTTAAAAAACAAAACCCGCCGAAGCGGGTTTTGTTTTAGCGCCAGTGGTTAAACCGACAGCTCGACAAGCAGCTTGTTCAGCCGGCGAACATACGCGGCCGGGTCTTTCAAGCTGTCGCCAGCAGCCAGTGCCGCCTGGTCGAAGAGGATGTGCGACAGGTCGCCAAACCGCTCTTCGCTTTGCTCGTTGTCGAGTTTCTCGATCAACGGGTGCGCCGGGTTGAATTCGAAGATGGGCTTCGAATCCGGCACTTTCTGACCGCTGGCTTCCAGAATCTGGCGCATTTGCAGCCCCAGGTCCTGTTCACCGATTGCCAGAATGGCGGGCGAGTCAGTCAGGCGGTGGGAAACCCGCACTTCGCTCACCTGGCTGCCCAGCGCGGCTTTCAAGCGTTCAACCAAGCCTTCTTTGGCCTTGGCCGCTTCTTCCTGGGTTTTCTTGTCTTCTTCCGAATCCAGGCTGCCCAGGTCGAGGTCGCCGCGGGCCACGTCGACGAATTGCTTGCCGTCGAAATCGGTGAGGTAGCTCATCAGCCATTCATCGATACGGTCGGTGAGCAGCAGCACTTCGATGCCTTTCTTGCGGAACACTTCGAGGTGCGGACTGTTTTTTACCTGGGCGTAGCTTTCGCCGGTGAGGTAGTAAATCTTGTCCTGGCCTTCCTTCACGCGGGTCAGGTAGTCGGCTAGGCCGACGCTCTGCTCGCCGCTGTCGTCGCTGGTAGAGGCGAAACGCAGCAGGCCGGCGATCTTCTCTTTATTGGCGAAGTCTTCGGCTGGGCCTTCTTTGATCACCTGACCAAAGTTCTTCCAGAAGCCCTTGTATTGCTCAGGCTCGTTTTTCGCCAGCTTCTCCAGCATGTCCAACACGCGCTTGGTCAGCGCCGACTTCATGGAGTCGATGATCGGGTCTTTTTGCAGAATTTCGCGCGAGACGTTGAGCGACAAGTCGTTCGAATCGACCACACCCTTCACAAAGCGCAGGTACAGCGGCAGGAACTCGTCGGCCTGGTCCATCACAAACACGCGCTGCACATACAGCTTCAAGCCTTTCGGCGCTTCGCGGTGGTACAGATCAAACGGCGCGCGGCCTGGCACGTACAGCAGCGAGGTGTATTCCAGCTTGCCTTCGACCTTGTTATGGCTCCAGCTCAGCGGGTTCTCGAAGTCGTGGGCGACGTGTTTGTAGAACTCCTGGTATTCCTCGTCCTTCACCTCGGTACGCGGACGGGTCCACAGCGCGCTAGCGCGGTTGACGGTTTCCCACTCCACCTCGGCCGGCGCGTCTTCGCCCTGCTGCTCTTTGGGCAACTCAATCGGCAGGGCGATGTGGTCGGAGTATTTCTTGATGATGTTGCGCAGGCGCCAGCCATCGGCGAACTCGTTTTCGGCGGCCTTTAAGTGCAGAACAATGCGAGTGCCACGTTCGGCTTTCTCAACGGTGGCAACTTCAAACTCGCCCTCGCCTTTAGACGTCCAGTGCACGCCTTCGCTGGCCGGTGCGCCGGCGCGACGGCTGAACACTTCAACCTGATCGGCGACGATAAACGCCGAATAGAAGCCCACACCGAACTGGCCGATCAGGTGCGAATCTTTCTTCGCATCACCGGACAACTGCTTCATAAAGTCGGCGGTGCCGGACTTGGCGATGGTGCCCAAGTGGGTGATGGCATCTTCGCGGCTCATGCCGATACCGTTGTCCTCAAGGGTCACGGTGTTGGCGGCCTTGTCGAAGCTGACACGAATTCGCAGCGCATCGCCGCCTTCCAGCAGCGCCGGGTTGGCCAGCGCTTCGAAGCGCAGCTTGTCGGCGGCGTCGGAGGCGTTAGAGATCAACTCGCGAAGGAAGATTTCCTTGTTGGAATACAGCGAATGGATCATGAGGTGCAGCAGTTGCTTCACCTCGGTCTGGAAGCCCAGGGTTTCTTTTTGAGTTTCCACACTCATGGTCGTTTAACTCCAAGCAGATGGCACAAGCCGTTAACCGGCGATGACCAACAGATGGGGGCAACGACTTGGATTTCAAGTGGTTAGGTTGGAGGGGGGTGTTGGGGCTATCGCGGCTACAGCCGCTCCTACAGGTTTCCGAACTCGCCACGATTGACGGAATGTTGGAAAGCCGTGGCTGGAGGCTGCGCCCTACCTGTAGGAGCGGCTTTAGCCGCGATGGTTTTGGGCTGGGTGCATGACTTTAGACTCTGGATCCCCGCGTTCGCGAGGATGACGGAGGTTGTTGGGGAGGACATCATCATTGCCGCGAAAATGGCTGCCCGACGATGAGTCATCAAGCGCAATCGCCTCCCCCTCTAAGGCTCCAACAACTCAATCGACGTAATCTGCGCCGGCACCACCGAAAAACTCGCCCCGCCCTGCCCCTTCAAATTGCGCTGCACCACAATCTGCCCGTCGGTATCGATGCCATTAAACCGACCCTCCACCATGCTGCCGCGCTCAGTGACGATGCGCATCTGCAAGTTCTGGTAGCGGCTCGGGTTGCTCTGCAAGCGTTCCAGACTGAAACGCACGCGGCGGTCCAGTGAGCTGGCCGGCGCAGCCGGAGCGCCCGCCAGCGCCGGTTTCTCGGCCGGCTCAGCGGCAACCGCCTTGGCCTTTTCTTCCACCTGATACCGATCACCCACCACAACCCAGCCCAGCGTCGGGCTTTTACGCAACGCCACCGGCAATTGCTGCGTCTGTCCATCAATCTGCGCCTCTACCTCCAGGCTCATGGTCGGCGCCGGAAAATTCACCACCGGCAAAATGCCCAGCTCAACACGCTGCGTGGCGTAGCGGCGTTTCAGGTAGTCGGTGATTACGTATTCCAGCGTTTCCCGCGAGTCGTAGCGGGTGTCGACCTTGTTGTCTGCATAGCGCAGGTGGTCGGTAAACAGCTCTACCGTGCCGCTCAGAGTGGTTTTGAACTGCGGCGGCAACACCAGATGGAAGTCGCCCGCCAGCTTGTTGGGGCCTTGCGGCTCAAGCTTCAGATGCAGGGTGTAGGAATGGTTCAGGCGGCGCGCTTCGGGCAATTCCTGTTCGGGCAGCAGCCAGCTCAGTTGCACTTCCGGCAAGTTGCCGGCGTCTTGCGGCAGCACATCCACGCGCACCGGGGCGTTGCCGGCTTTGGCCAGGTTGGGCATGCGGATGGTGACTTCGCGGCGGGCAAAAATATCTTCGCCTTCGCGCAGGCTCAGCACGCCGTCAATTAACTCGCCTTGCTGGGGCGCGAACGGTTGGCCGTTGAGGCTACCGCGCAGGTGAATCGCCAACTCCGCCGGCGCCTGCGCCGGCGTGCGGGCCCAGTCCAGGCTGAGAATGGCCTGCAAACGCTGGGTATCCTGATTGGCCAGCAGCGTGAGCCCGACAATCAGCGGAATAAAACCAAGGCCGCTGAGCATCACCGCCTTGCGCGCCACCCGCCAATGGCGCAGCACGAAGGCCAGCGTCAGCGGCGGCAACAGGCTGCCCAGGCCCCATAGCAAACTGACGTCAAACGCCAGAATCACCAACCACACCAGACCGACCAGAATCAGCAGCAACCCGCCGAGGATCAGCAACGCATCCATCTACACATCCTTATCCAGTTGGCCCGCCCACACCTGCAGCAACCGCGCGGTTATGGCTCATCTACCTTGAAATGCGCGCGTGCCGTGGCAATCGGTTCACTGCGCGTGGTTTGCCAGGCAGTAATCGCCACGTTCGCCACGCGCCGGCCCTGGCGCCACACCTGGCACGAGGCGAAGGTGTCACGATAGTGACCGGCGCGTAGGTAATCTATCGAGAAGTCGATGATTTTCGGAAAGTGCGGCGTGCCCATGAACATCAGCAAATGCAGCATGGCGCTGTGCTCCATAAAGCCCGCAATCACGCCGCCGTGAATGGCCGGCAGAATCGGATTGCCGATGCTGTCTTTGTTCGCCGGAATGCGGAACACCATGTCATCGCCCAGGCGCAGGCACTCAATGCCGAGCAGCTTGGCGTACGGCGTCAGTTCCAGCAGCTCGTCGTAGTTATTGCTCTGGTGCGCGGCCTGCACCACTTGGCTCAGGTCTAGTGGCGGCAAGGTGTTCTCGCTCATGCCTGACCTCCATCAATCGCGCCCTTCAACTGCTCCGGCTTGAGCGCCGAGCTTTTCAATGCCGTGTCGCCCTGCGGGCCTTTGCCCATGCGCATAAAGGTCCCGACCACATTGGCGATGGGTTGCGAAGGGTCGTCCTGATAAGCGTAGCCGCGGGTAAAAATGATATTGGGCGTCACGCGATAGCACTCGGCCACGCCGAACACGTCTTTGTTGGGCTCGGCCGGGCGCATGTAATCGATGCGCAGGTCCAGCGTCGGGCAGATTTCAAAATCCGGCAGCACGCAAATGGTGGAAATACCGCAGGTGGTGTCCATCAGCGTGGTGATGGCGCCACCGTGAATCACGCCGGTTTCCGGGTTGCCGATAATTTGGCGGCTGTACGGCAAACGCAGCGTCAGGCGCTCGTTGTCGATGGCATGCACGGTCAAGCCCAATACCTGACAGTGGCGCAACGCCGAGAGGAAGCGCTGAGCGCGCTCTAGAATCAGGCTATTGCTCATGTTCAAGGCCTATCTCATTGATCCATAAGGGCCGCATCATACCTGTCCCGACTTAGGTTTGAAGCCAGGTAGCCATTTTGGTTGGAACTTCGCGCAGCAGGTCACGCTCCAAAAACGCAGCGATGAGAAAAATCGCCCCAATAAAGCGAAAAAGGACCCGAGCCCATGAAAAACCCAATTGCCTACGCCCTGCTGCTTGCCGCCACCATGACCCTGGCCGCCTGCGACAACACCCCAGAAGACAAAATGGAATCCGCCCGCGAATCGGCCCAAGACTCCGCCGAATCCGCACAAGACGCCGCCAACAAAACTGGCCAGGCCATCGAGCAAAAAGCTGAAGAAGCACACGACGAAGCCACCAAGTAATCGCTTCCCCGTGACAAAAACCGGAGCCACAAGCTCCGGTTTTTTTATGCCCGACGTTCAGCAACGCCCACATCTCCCCGCGCGCGTTCCCTCGTAGGAGCTAGCTTGCTAGCGAACCCTGCCTCCCCGATCCATGCCCAACCACAAACCGGCCCCCTCTCCCGCCTGCGGGAGAGGGCTGGGGTGAGTGCAACATTCACCGCCCCAACCAACACTCTGAACCCCCGCCTTCGCGGGGGTGACGGAGGTTTCACTCCAGCACAGTGCAATTGCTCCAATGCTGCTACCGTTCGCCCCGCCTGTTTTCAGAACTCAAACCCATGAAACGCCAACGCCCTGCGCGCCTGCTCTCCTCGCCTCCTGCGCCGGCCACCTCGCCCGTGCACCCGGACATCTGGCTTGCCGACGAAGGGCCGGACATCGGCGCCGCCAACGGTGCGGCGATAGTGGCGTTCATCTTTGTATTGGTGCTGACGGTGCCGGTATACGCCGTAGCGCTGTTACTAATCACCGCCGTCGAAGCGGCGAAAGGTATTCCGCTTTCCTATGCACAAAGCCTCACGGACCCGACGCTTTTGGTGCCGCTACTGGGCACTGCACTGCTGGCGGCGGGGTTGCTGCGCTGGGGCGCTTCTTCGCAGAAAGTGCTGAAACTTACGTTCGACAGCCCGCAACAGGTACTACGTGCCACCGTGCGGCGGCCGCTGCGCAAGCCGGTTGAATGGTGCGTGCCGTTTGCAGATATCCACAGCGTCACGCCCTACGTGATGGCCAGTTACGACCGGCATGGGCATTTCCACCTGACCTTTAAGGCGCCGAACGGCAAATGGATGACCCATCAATTTGGCTGGCATATGCCACTTGAGGAGCTGGACTTTCACGCGGCGTGGTTGCGGGGGTTTATTGGCGAGCGGATGCAGGACGTGTTGAATTTGGATTCGTGACGGGAAGAGCCGAAAGCCGCTTGTGAAAATCGCCTCTGGCCCTGTAGGAGAGGCTTTAGCCTCGATGCTGTTTTGGGTCACGAGCATCGCGGCTGAAGCCGCTCCTACAGAGGGTTTGCGATCCCTGCAAACGGTACTTAGCGCTTTTTCTTCTTCTTGACCTTGCCGCCCATGGCTTTCAAGCGCGCCTGCGCTTCAGCCAGCACGTCGCGTTTCTCAGGCTTGTCCATTTTCTTCCAGGCTTTGATTTCGTCCTTGCTGCGCCCACAGCCAATACAAATCCGTTCTTCGAATTCGCAAACACTGATGCAGGGATTCTTGGTATCGCCCATCGGTAAGCACTCAGTCTCGGGAATATTCCTGCTCTTCACGGATGGCGCGTGCCAGCGCCTCTTCTTCGCTCTCTTCTTCAGGCTCTGGCGTGGGCGGCGTTACCACCTGCGTGGCCACCTTATGGCGCAGCACTTCCAGCGCTTCTTCCGCCGACATCGGCTCTTGGTCTTCGCCGTCTTCAGCCAGGGCCATATCGGCGCGCGCTTGCAGGCTTTCGGGTACTGGCGGGTCGTAGTCGTCGGGCAGGTCGTCGAAGTCGGTTTTCAGACCCTGTTCCATGGAGTCCAGTTCGGCCAGCAGGCTGCCGAAGCTTTTCTCTTCGGTCGGCGCCGGTGCCGTGCCCTCTTCGCCTTCGCCGGCCATGTCGGCGCGGGCTTGCAGGCTTTCGGGTACGGGCAGGTCGTCGGTGTCGAAGCCGAGCATGGGTTCCGGTTCGAGTTCGCGCAGCGCGGCCAGTGGCGGCAGTTCGTCGAGATTTTTCAGGTTGAAGTGGTCGAGGAACTGTTTGGTGGTGGCGAACATGGCGGGTTTGCCGGGCACGTCGCGGTAGCCGACCACGCGGATCCATTCACGTTCGAGCAGGGTTTTGACGATCTGGCTGTTTACGGCCACGCCGCGGATGTCTTCGATTTCGCCACGGGTGATCGGTTGGCGGTAGGCAACCAACGCCAGGGTTTCGAGCATGGCGCGCGAATAGCGTTGTGGGCGTTCTTCCCACAGGCGGCCGACCCACGGCGCGTAGATTTCGCGTACTTGCAGGCGGTAGCCGGTGGCCACTTCCTTTAGTTCAAAGGCGCGGCCCGAGCAGGATTTTTCCAGTACCGCGAGGGCCTTTTTGAACACGGCAGGTTCAGGCCGTTCGGCTTCTTCGAACAGTTCGTACAGGCGCTCCAGCGATTGCGGTTTGCCGCTGGCGAGCAGGAAGGCTTCGAGCAGGGAGGCCAGTTCTTTGGGTTCGTTGAGGTTCATGCTTGGTCCAGTCTCACTCTGCACGCGCACGCACGTGAATCGGCCCGAAAGATTCGTTTTGCACGAGCTCCACAAGCTGTTCTTTGATCAATTCCAGCACGGCCATAAAGGTCACGACCACGCCCAGTTTGCCTTCCTCGGCCAGGAACAGGCTCACGAAAGGCACGAAGCCCGCGCCTTTGAGGCGTTCCAGCACTTCGCTCATGCGCTCGCGGGTAGACAGCGCTTCGCGGGTGACTTGGTGGCTTTCGAACATGTCGGCGCGGCGCAGCACTTCGGCCATGGACAGCAGCAGTTCTTCCAGGCTGACGTCGGGCAGCAGTTTGCGCGCGCGCGCTTCGGGGGCGTCCAGGCGCGGCACGGTGAGGTCGCGGCCCACGCGGCTGAGCTGGTCGATGCCTTTGGCGGCGGCTTTGTAGCGTTCGTATTCTTGCAGGCGGCGGATCAGCTCGGCGCGGGGGTCGTCTTCTTCTTCCTCGGCTTCGCTGGAGCGCGGCAGCAACATGCGCGATTTGATTTCGGCGAGCATGGCGGCCATCACCAGGTATTCAGCGGCCAGTTCCAGGCGCACCGACTGCATCAGTTCGACGTAGCCCATGTATTGCCGGGTGATTTCGGCGACCGGGATGTCGAGCACGTCGATGTTCTGTTTGCGGATCAGGTACAGCAGCAGGTCGAGCGGACCTTCGAAGGCTTCGAGGAACACCTCCAGGGCGTCGGGCGGAATGTACAGGTCCACCGGCATTTCGGTGACGGCTTTGCCGTAGACCAGGGCGAAGGGCAGCTCTTGCTGGGCGCCGGCCTGGCTGTCGACTTCGCTGGGGGTGGTGTCCTGCATAGATTCCTTAAAGCGTGCTGAGGGCGGCGGGTTAACGGTAATTCAAACCCATGGCGGCGCGCACTTCTACCAGAGTTTCGCGGGCTTCGTCACGAGCGCGCTCGGCACCTTCGGCGAGAATGTTGCGCACCAGCTCGGGGCTGTCCTGGTAGTCCAGTGCGCGCAGTTGCAGCGGTTTCAGTTCGGCTTTTACCGCTTCGATTACCGGGCCTTTGCAGTCGAGGCAGCCAATGCCAGCGCTGCGGCAGCCCTGTTGCGCCCAGTATTGGGTGGGCTCGTCGGAGTAGATCTCATGCAACTGCCACACCGGGCAGCGCGTGGGTTCGCCGGGGTCGTCGCGGTGCACGCGCGCCGGGTCGGTGGGCATGCGCCGCAGTTTGTCTTCGATCTCGGCTGCGGTGTCGCGCAGGTAAATGGCGTTGCTGTTGCCGCCCTTGAGTGGCGAGGTGGCCATTTTGCCGCCGTCCAGCCCGGTCATGCGCGGCGCCGCGCTGAGCAGGGCTTGGGGTTCGGGCAGCAGCACTTTGCCGCCGCCTTCGAGGTAGCCGTACAGGCGCTCTTTGTCGCCGAAGGTGATGCTTTGCACTTCTTTGAGCAGCGCGCGGGCGGTGTCCAGGGCTTCGCTGTCGCCCTGTTCCTGATAGGCCTTGCGCAGGCTGTTGTAGAGCTTGGCGGTCTTTTTGCCGAGTCGCAGAATGGCGGCTTCGGCTTTGGCTTCAAAGCCAGGCTCGCGGCCATATAAATGGTTAAAGCGCCGCGCCACTTCGCGGGCGAATTCCACGTGGGGCAACTGGTCGGCGCCCACCGGCACCAGGCCGGCGCGGTACAGCAGAATGTCGGCGGCTTGCAGCAGCGGGTAGCCGAGAAAGCCGTAGGTGCCGAGGTCTTTGTGGTGCAGTTGGTCTTGCTGCTCTTTATAGGACGGCACGCGTTCGAGCCAGCTCAACGGACAAATCATCGAGAGCAGCACATGCAGTTCGGCGTGCTCGGGCACTTGCGATTGAATGAACATGTTCGCCGAGCTGGGGCTGACGCCAGCGGCCAGCCAGTCGACGGCCATGTCTTGAACGTGTTCGGCGATCTGGCCGACTTCGTCGTAATGAGTGGTCAGCGCGTGCCAGTCGACGATGCAGAAGAAGCAGTCGTATTCGTGCTGCAGCTTCACCCAGTTTTTCAGTACGCCGTGGTAGTGGCCCAGGTGCAGCCGGCCGCTGGGACGCATGCCAGACAGTACGCGGCGTTGGGCATCGATCACGCTCAAGCGACAGTTTCCGTCGGCATTCAGGCATCGGCCTCGAAGGGCGTGGGGTCTCCGCAGCCAACGCGCACCAGCACCACTTCGTCATCGACCAGGCTTACCACTGTGGAAGCTTCCAGCCCGCCGAAGCCGCCGTCGATGATCAGGTCGACCTGATGTTCGAGGATCTGGCGCATTTCGTAGGGGTCGCTCATGGGCTCTTTTTCGCCCGGCAAGATCAGGCTGGTGCTCATCAGCGGCTCGCCGAGTTCTTCCAGCAGCGCCTGGGCGATGGGATGGCTCGGCACGCGCAGGCCGATGGTGCGGCGTTTGGGGTGCAGCAGCATGCGCGGCACTTCACGCGTGGCGTTGAGAATGAAGGTGTACGGCCCCGGCGTGTGGCCTTTGAGCAGGCGGAAGGCGCCGGTGTCGACCTTGGCGAACAGGCCCAGCTGCGACAGGTCGCGGCAGACCAGGGTGAAGTTGTGTTTGTCGTCGAGCTGGCGCAGGCGGCGGATGCGCTCGACGGCGGTTTTGTCGCCGATGTGGCAGCCAACCGCGTAGGACGAGTCGGTGGGATACACGACCACGCCGCCGGCCTTGATGATTTCGACCGCTTGCTTGATCAGCCGCGCTTGCGGGTTTTCCGGGTGCACCTGGAAAAATTGACTCACGGGAGCTCTCTTATCAAAGGCCGGCAGTTCAGCCGGCAGCAGCGTGTTGGACATGATCGAACCGCAACCACAAAGGCGCGAGGTCGTCGGGCAACGGGCGGTACATGCCCAGTTCCGACCAGTCTCCCGGCGCGTGGAAGTCACTGCCGACGCTGGCCAGCAGACCAAATTCACGAGCAAGAATTGCCAGGCCGCCGATCTGCTCGGCCGGCTGCATACCGTTCACCACTTCCAACGCCTGACCGCCGGCGGCGACGAAGTCGATCACCAGTTTGCGGCGTTTGCTGCGGGTGAAGTCGTATTGCCAGGCGTGGGCCAGGCTGACCCATGCGCCGGCTTCGCGCAGGGTGCCGACGGCTTGTTCGAGCGTTGGCCAGTGCTGTTTGACATCGCCGAGCTTGCCCGACCCCAGCCATTTGCGGAACGCTTCGCCGCGATCTTTAACGTAGCCGGCGCGCACCAGGAAGTCGGCGAAGTGCGGGCGCGCCGGGGCGTTGCCGCTGTCGCCGAGTTCTTGCTGAATGGCGCGGGCGCCGTCCAGTGCGCCGGGCATGCCTTTGAGGGCCAGGCGCCGGTCGATTTCTTCGGCGCGTAACCAACGGCCGCTGTGCAGGTCGGAAATGGCTTGAACCAGCGCAGGAGCATCGGCGGCAAAACCGTAACCGAGCACATGAATCGTCGCGCCGCCCCAGGTGCACGACAGCTCGATGCCGTTGACCAGTTGCATGTCCAGTTTGGTGGCGGCGGCGCGGGCTTCGTCGAGGCCTTCGAGGGTGTCGTGATCTGTCAGGGCCAGAACCCGCACGCCGCGCTCATGGGCGCGGGAGACCACCACGGCGGGCGCGAGGGCGCCGTCGGAAGCGGTGCTATGGCAGTGCAGGTCTACAGTCATCAATCAGCTTCTCGGGTATGGGCACTGTTTGCTGTAGATCGCGCAGGCGGCAAACAGTTAGTACGAAAAAAACCGCGCGGTGGCACAAAGTCTGCGCCCTGCGCCTAGCTCTACGGTTTGGGTTTGTTATTATGCCGGCACATCCAGCTTCTGGCTTGCCACTGTGAAACAATTCCTCGACTTCATCCCGCTCATCCTGTTTTTCGTCGTTTTCAAGCTTGAACCCCGCGCCATCGACCTCTTCGGTCATACCTACATGCTAGGCGGTATTTTCAGTGCCACCGCCGTGTTGATCGCCAGTTCCGTGGTGGTTTACGGCATTTTCTTCATCGTTCAACGCCGCCTCGAGAAAAGCCAATGGCTGACGCTGATTGCCTGCCTGGTGTTCGGCAGCCTGACGCTGGCGTTCCACAGCGAAACCTTCCTTAAATGGAAAGCGCCGGTGGTGAGCTGGCTGTTCGCCCTGGCGTTCCTGGGCAGCCATTTCATCGGCGACAAGCCGCTGATTCAACGCATGATGGGCCACGCCGTGAGCCTGCCGGAGCCGATCTGGGTGCGCCTGAACATCGCCTGGATCGTGTTTTTTATCGTCAGCGGCTCGGCTAACCTGTTTGTCGCCTTTACCTTCCCGAGCATCTGGGTGGACTTCAAAGTATTCGGCAGCCTGGCCATGACCGTGCTGTTCCTGATCGGCCAGGGCATTTTCCTGGCCCGCCATATCCACGATGGCGACGCTGACGCCGCCACGCCCAAGACTAAGGACTGACATGCTCTACGCGATCATCTCCACCGACGTAGCCAACTCCCTGGAAAAACGCCTGGCCGCCCGCCCTGCTCACCTCGCGCGTCTGGAGCAATTGAAAACTGAAGGCCGTCTGGTACTCGCCGGCCCGCACCCGGCCGTAGACAGCACCGACCCCGGCGCCGCCGGTTTCAGCGGCAGCCTGGTGGTGGCGGAGTTCGAATCGCTGATCGCCGCACAAAGCTGGGCCGACGCCGACCCGTACAGCGCCGCTGGGGTGTACGCCAACGTGATCGTCAAACCGTTCAAGCTGGTATTGCCGTAACCCCCAGGCAACCGTTGCCCTCAACGTTACTAAGGAAAGTCGATGCGCCAAGGCCCTGTGTTCCTGTTGTTCGCTGCATCGTTGTTGATTGCCAACGCTTACGCCGAAGAAGCCGCGCCCGCCCCGGCACCGGCTGTTAATGAACAGGTGCAGTTGCAGGGCCAGGTCGACAGCCTTGAGCAACGCCTGGCTGAGAGCGAGCGCATGCGCGCCGAGCTATCTACTGAAATGCAAGGCAGCGCCGAGTCGCGGGAAAGCGCTCTGGTGAGCCGCCTGCGCCAGGAAAACCAGCGCCTGAAACTGCAACTCAAGCAAGCGCAGGCCAGTCAGCAGGCGCCGCTGTTCAGCGAAGAACAAACCTGGTTTGCCGTGGGCGCAGTGGTCACGCTGGTGGCGTTGCTGTGCGGAGCGCTGCTGCGGGGCGGCCGCAAAACCCGTCGCGAATGGACCAACTGAACCGCCTGATCCGAGTTAAACGCCGCCTATGTCAACTCTCCTACTGATCGACGATGACGTGGAACTGTGCGAGCTGCTGAGCAGCTGGCTGGGCCAGGAAGGCTTTCACGTACGCGCTTGCCACGACGGCCGCAGCGCACGCGCGGCGCTGAGCAGCGAGTCACCCGCCGCCGTGGTACTCGATGTGATGCTGCCCGACGGCAGCGGTTTGGAATTGCTCAAGCAGCTGCGCAGCGACCACCCGGATCTACCCGTACTGATGCTCTCGGCCCGAGGCGAACCGCTGGACCGCATTCTTGGCCTGGAACTGGGCGCTGACGATTACCTGGCCAAACCCTGCGACCCCCGCGAACTCACCGCCCGCCTGCGCGCCGTGCTGCGCCGCAGCGTGCCGGTGGCCACGCCCAGTCAGTTGGAACTGGGCGATCTGGTATTCAGCCCGGTGCGTGGCTCGGTGACGATTGCCGGGCATGACGTGGTGCTCACCGTGTCCGAAAGCCGCCTGCTCGAAGCCCTGCTGCGCCAGCCTGGCGAGCCGGTCGACAAACAGGAACTGGCGCAATTGGCCCTGGGCCGCAAGCTCACCCTGTACGACCGCAGCCTGGACATGCACGTGAGCAACCTGCGCAAGAAAATCGGCCCGCACACCGACGGCCGCCCGCGCATTCTGGCGCTGCGCAGTCGCGGGTATTACTACAGCGCGTGAGCTGTTGCGCCTGTCCGAGATGCTTGAAACCTTGAGAGCATCGCGACTGAAGTCGCTCCTACAGGAGCTAGGTTGTATGTAAGTAACCTGTGCCATCGCCTTTACTTAAGCTTTACCCACCCCTGACCGCGCCTGACCTTGCGTTCCCTAGACTGGGCACATCCGGCAAATACGCCGGTTTGCAGACAAGGAGATACCTCATGCGCAAGACCCTCATCGCCGCTCTGTTCGCCGCTGCCCTGCCAACAATGGCCATGGCCATGCCGTCGCCGGGCGAAGAAGGCCCACGCCACATGATGGACGGGGGCCCACGCGGCGAACACCGCGGCCCGGGCATGTTCCGTGACCTGGACCTGACCAAGGAACAACGCAAAGCTATTGGCGAGATCATGGGCGAGCAAATGCACAGCCGTGACGAAGTGACCAAGCGTTACCTCGACAAACTGCCCGAGGCCGACAAAAAGGCCATGCATGACGAAATCAAAGCCAAGCGTGACGCCACCCACAGCAAGATTCGCGCGCTACTGAACCCTGAACAGCAGAAGGCGTTTGATGAGAAGCAAAAGAAAATGGAAGCTCGCCGGGCTGAGTGGCAGGAGTTTCAGGCTTGGAAGGCTAAGCAGGGGAAGGTGCAGTAAGGTTGGTGTGAGTCGGGGCGGGTTGACGGTTAGTTGAGTCGGTCCCGGATTTGCGCATGGCTTGGGACGCTGGATCCAGAGTGTTGAGTCGCGCGGAAATCAGTACGGCTTGAAACTCTGGATCCCCGCCTGCGCGGGGATGACGGAGGTTTTTATACAGTCCACTGTCATTCCCGCGAAGGCGGCGGTCCGACGACTCGGAATCCAGAATTTCGGACTTGACGGAGTTCTGCACCCGAATCGAGAGCCTGGATCCCCGCGTGCGCGAGGATGACGGAGTTTTTTAAATAGTCCTCCGTCATCCTCGCGCACGCGGGGATCCAGAATTTTGGACGTTGCACAGGCTTCAAACAGTCAACCATCTGCCACTAACATTGATCCGCCCCCAACCCAACCGAGCCCTCCTCGGCTGGGTTTTCGTCCATCACCAAGGAGTCCACGTGCGCTCACTCTTTTGGCGAATCTTCGCCAGTTTCTGGCTCGCCATTGTGCTGGTAGCCGGCCTGTCGATGCTGCTGGGTCGGGTGTTGAACCAGGACGCCTGGATTCTCAGCCAGCACCCGGCGCTGCAAGGCGTGCCGGAGAATTGGGTGCGCATTTATGAGAGGGAGGGCCAGCAGGCGGCGCAGGATTATCTGGAGCAGCGCAAACGCGATTTCCATATCGACACGCAGGTGCTGGATGACAACGGCAACGCGCTGATTCAAGGCACCTTCCCGCGACGCGCCGCTGCCTTTGAAAAGCGCCAACACGACGATCCGCGCCGCCTGCCTTGGCGCCGGATTACGGCGGATTACACCAGCCCCAGCGGCGAAACCTATCTATTTATCTACCGCATCCCGCACCCGGAACTGGACAACTGGCACCGTGGCAGCCTGCTCTGGCCGTTGAGTGCGTTGTTTATTGCCTTGGTGGTGCTCACGGCCCTGAGCCTGCTGCTGACGTTGTCGATCACCCGTCCGCTCGGCCAATTGCGGGGCGCGGTGCATGACCTCGGACAAGCGGCGTATCAGCAACACACGCTGGCGCGGCTGGCGAATCGGCGTGATGAGTTTGGCGTGCTGGCCGGCGACTTCAATCGCATGGGCGAGCGTTTGCAGGATTTGATCACCAGCCAGCGCCAGCTGCTGCGCGATGTTTCCCACGAACTGCGTTCACCACTGGCGCGTCTGCGCATTGCCTTGGCGTTGGCCGAACGCGCCGGGCCGGAGGAACGGGCGAAGCTGTGGCCGCGCCTGGAGCGTGAGTGCGATCGCTTGGAAGCGTTGATTAGCGAAATTCTCGCCCTGGCGCGGATGGACGCCAACCTCGGCGCTGCGCAGCCGGTGGAGATCGCCGCGCTGTTGAACAATCGCCAGGAAGAAGCGCAGCTCAACGAGGCCGAGCAAACGGTGACGGTTGAGGTTGAACCGGGCCTGACGCTGGCTGGCTGGCCGGACATGCTCGAACGCGCGCTGGACAATCTGCTGCGCAACGCCCTGCGTTTTAACCCGGCTGGGCAAGCCATTGAGTTAAGAGCCGAGCGCGAGGGTGAGCAGGTGCGCTTGAGCGTGCGCGACCATGGCCCCGGCGTGCTGCCCGAACATGTGGCGCGACTGGGGGAACCGTTTTTCCGCGCGCCAGAGCAAAGTGCGCCGGGGCATGGCTTGGGCTTGGCGATTGCCCGCCGGGCGGCGGAACGGCATGGCGGCACGCTGGAGCTGGCCAATCATGCCGACGGTGGGTTTGTCGCGAGTCTGGTGTTGCCGGTTGTGCATTCGGAGCAAAAGCATCGCGGCTAAAGCCGCTCCACAGGCCTTTGGGCGTTCCTGTAGGAGCGACTTTAGCCGCGATCAAACAGAGTGCCGCCCCGCCGCTCCCACAGAACTCCTAAGACCTGAGGAAGCGGCTGGGCGGCACTCCGTTTTAGCCGCGATGAAGCAAACGCAATTCTTCAGCCTTCCAACAACGCCAACGCATCCTTACTCACCTGCGTCACCCGCGCCCAATCGCCCGCCTTGGTCCACGCGCTGTCGAGCATCCAGCTACCGCCCACGCACATCACATTCGGCACAGCCATATAGGCCAACAAGTTGTCGGGCTTTACGCCGCCGGTGGGGCAAAAGCGCACTTGGTTGAACGGCCCGCCAAGCGCTTTCAGTGCCGGAATACCGCCACAGGCTTCGGCGGGAAACAACTTAAAGCGCCGATAGCCCATGGCATAACCCAGCATCAAATCCGACGCCCCGCCCGCGCCCGGGAGGAACGGCACCGGGCTGTCGACGGCAAAGCGCAGCAACTCGGCGGTGCAGCCGGGGCTGACGATAAACTGGGCGCCCGCCTCCTCCGCTGCCTTGAACATCTGCGTGTCGAGAATGGTGCCGGCACCAATGCACAGCTCCGGGCGTTCCTTGCGCAGCAGGCGAATGGCGGTAAGGCCGTGTTCCGAACGCAGGGTGATTTCCAGGGTGCGCAACCCGCCTTCGGCCAGCGCGTCGGCCATGGGCAGAATCTGCGCTTCGTTGTCGATGGTCACCACGGGAAGGATGCGCGCCTGACGGCAGATGGCATCAATCTGTGCGGTTTTTTCATCCATGCTCGGGGTCACGCTGTTGAGGAGTGTCATGTCAGGGGCACCAGTAAATAGACAGCGGCGAGCGCAGGAAGGCACGAATCGGCATGGTGTGAACGTCATCACCCGCCAATGCGGTACGCAAGGTGTCCAGCTTCGCCGGGCCTTGCAGGGCAAGAAAAATCGAGCGCGCCGAACGCAGTATCGGCAGCGTCAGGGTGATGCGTTGATGCGGCACGGTCGGCGCCAGCATCGGCAGGCAGCGCTGCGGGCAATCGGCGCTGAGGGCCGAGGCCAGCAATGGGCTGTTGGGAAATAGCGAGGCGGTGTGACCGTCGTCGCCCATGCCCAGCACGAGTACATCAATCGGTTGCGGCAGTTCGCTAAGCGCCAGTTCGGCGCCGGCGACCGAGGCGTCGAGCGATGCCGGGCTGCGGTACAAGCCGATGAAATGCGCACGCGCCGCATCGCCGCGTAGCAAGTGGCGTTTTACCAACGCTTCGTTGCTGTCGTTGTGTTCGGTGGGCACCCAGCGCTCGTCAGCGAGGCTGACGACAACGCGCGCCCAGTCCAGCTTTTGCGTGCTCAGCGCGTCGAGAAACGCCGCCGGGCTACGGCCGCCGGACACCACCAAACTGGCAAAATCACGTTCACGCAAGGCCGCACTCAGGGCCTCGGCCACTGCTTCGGCCAGATCGTGTGCGTGCTGTGTTGCCGATGCCTGGCTAAACGCCTGCACACCAGCGGGAAATTTCAGTTCAGAGATCGCCATACCAGGACCTCCCATCACGGGTAATCAGCGCCATGGCCGCCATGGGTCCCCAGGACCCGGCCGCATATGGCTTGGGTGGGTCGCCGAGCTGTTTCCAGCCGGCGATTAACTGGTCGCACCACAGCCAAGCGTGTTCGACCTCGTCTTTGCGCACGAACAGGTACTGGTTGCCTTGCGTCACTTCCAGCAACAGCCGTTCGTAGGCATCGGGAATGCGTGCTGCCTTGTAGGTTTCGGAGAAGTTGAGCTGCAACGGGCCGCTGCGCAGTTGCATGCCTTTATCCAAGCCCTGATCTTTGGTCATCACTTGCAGGGAAATGCCTTCGTCCGGTTGCAGACGGATGATCAGCCGGTTGCTTACCAGCGGCCGCTGTTCCGGGGCGAAGATGTAGTGCGACGACTCTTTGAAATGGATAACGATCTGCGACAGTTTCTGCGGCATGCGCTTGCCGGTGCGCAGGTAGAACGGCACGCCAGACCAGCGCCAGTTGCGAATTTCCGCGCGCACCGCCACATAAGTTTCGGTATCGCTCTGCAGGTTGGCGTTGTCTTCTTCGAGGTAGCCGGGCACCGGCTTGCCGGCGCTGCTGCCCGCCACGTACTGGCCGCGTACCACTTGGCGGCTGAGCTGTTCCGGGGTGATGGGCGCCAGCGCTTTGAGCACTTTCACTTTCTCATCGCGGATGCTGTCAGCCGACAGGTCGCTGGGCGGGTCCATGGCGATCAGGCAGAGCAGTTGCAGCAGGTGGTTCTGGATCATGTCGCGCAGTTGCCCGGCCTGATCGAAGTAACCCCAGCGCCCTTCAATGCCCACCACTTCGGCCACGGTGATTTCCACGTGGGAAATGTGGTGCTGGTTCCACTGGGTTTCGAACAGGCTGTTGGCAAAGCGCAGGGCAATCAGGTTTTGCACCGTCTCTTTGCCCAGGTAATGGTCGATGCGGTAGATCTGGCTTTCCGGGAAATGCGCGGCGACGGCATCGTTGATGGCGCGCGACGACTCCAGGTTGTGGCCGATGGGTTTTTCCAGCACCACGCGGGTTTTCTCGGCCAGACCGCAGGCGGCGAGGTTGGCGCAGATGGCGCCGTAGACGAACGCGGGTGTGGCGAAATAGGCAATCAGCGTGTCGGAATCGCCCACTTCCTGAACCAGCGCGGCGTAGTCCTCCGGCTGGGCGAATTCCATGCTGATGTAGCGCAGGCGCTGGCGGAAACGTTCGAGCACTTCGCCGTCCAGGTCCATGACCGGGATGTAGCGGTGCATCCAGTCATCGATAAATGCCAGGTGTGTAGCGGGCTCGCCCTTGTCCCGGGCCAGGCAGATGATGCGCGTGTCGGCGTGCAGCAAGCCGGCGCGATCTAGCTGATACAGGGCGGGAAAGAGTTTGCGCAACGCCAGGTCGCCCAGAGCGCCGAACAGAATAAGGGTGCAGGGTTTTGCAGTGATCACAGGCATGATATTTGTTCTTTTATCAAGTATTGGAAGAAATACCGCGTTAACCGGACTAAATCAAGCTTAAATGTTGTAAACAAAACAACATTTTACCCATCTCACTGTCGACAGTGGCCGTTTGCAGGGCCTCACAGTTAGGATAGGCCGCCCTGCCCGCGCCTCAAGCGTAGCGGCTGCAATTGGCCCGTATCACCGAGGAAACCAGATGGAACGCGTGCGTAACCTGTTGGAGCAGATCCAAAGCCGACTGGCCGAGCTGAACAAAGCCGAACGTAAAGTGGCGGAAGCCATTCTGCGCAGTCCGCAACAGGCCACCCGTTTCAGCATCGCCACCCTGGCGCAGGAAGCTCAGGTCAGTGAGCCGACGGTGAATCGCTTTTGCCGCTCGTTCGGCGTCAGCGGTTACCCCGAACTGAAAATGCAGCTGGCGCAAAGCCTGGCCAGCGGCGCTGCGTATGTAAGCCGCGCGGTGGAAGCTGACGATGTGCCAGAAGCCTATACGCAGAAGATTTTTGGCAGTGCCATCGCCTCGCTCGACAGCGCCTGCCGCCAGCTTGATCCGCAGAAAATCAGCCGCGCCGTGGACCTTCTTATTCAAGCCCGGCAAATCAACTTCTTCGGCCTCGGCGCCTCGGCCTCGGTGGCGCTGGACGCGCAGCACAAATTCTTCCGCTTCAACCTCGCCGTCACCGCCCATGCCGACGTGCTGATGCAACGCATGCTCGCCTCGGTGGCCCATACCGGCGATTTGTTCGTGATCATTTCCTACACCGGCCGCACCCGCGAGCTGGTGGAAGTGGCACGCGTGGCCCGCGAAAACGGCGCCTCGGTGTTGAGCCTGACGGCGGCCAATTCGCCGCTGGCCAAGACCAGCACCTTGAGCGTGGATATTCCCCTGCCGGAGGACACCGACATTTACATGCCGATGACCTCGCGCATCATCCAGCTCACCGTGCTCGACGTACTCGCCACCGGCGTGACCCTGCGCCGAGGCGTGGATTTCCAGCCGCATTTGCGCAAGATCAAAGAGAGTTTGAACGCCAGCCGGTATCCGAATGAGGATGACCCGGGTTAATCACGCGCTGCTTTTGTAGGAGCGCGCTTGCTCGCGAACGCTGTGAACGGCGATCACCCGGCAAACCGCGTCGCCCCCTTCGCGAGCAAGCTCGCTCCTACAGGAGGCGTGCGTGAAGCCTTAGCTCCGCCTCTTCCCCCGGCCCAATCGTCACGCTGTCTTCCCGGCAACTCGCCGCCTGCACCGACACAAACCCCAACGCCTCATGCCAACCGACATCGGCCAGCGGCCGCGCGCCCGGGTGCCAGACCACGGTGTTGGCGCCGCCGCTGGTGTCGATCTGCAACCGGCGCCGCCACAGTTGGTCATCCAGGTCGATGCGCCCTGCCCGCCGGTACACGCGGTGGCAGCCGTTGTCCAAGCGCAGTGGGCTGTTTTGCTGGAAGTCGTCGCGCAATAACAGGTCGTAGCCGTGGGCGCGCTCCAGGCCGCGAATCGCCACTTGCGCCATGTCGCCCACGCGCCAATAGCCGTGCAAGGCATGGCTGAGCTGGCACGGTTCGCTGTCTTGATGCTGTGTGACCAGGCGCAATTTCAGCTCGGCGCCCAGTTCGGCAAATAGCTCCACTTGCCACTCGCACAAGTCCAACCGCCAATGCAGGCGTACGCCAGTGGCGTCGGCTTCGTGGGCTATCAGCTCCCAGTCGCTGAGCCGCGCCCAACCATGGGACGGCCAGCCGCTTTCGGTCGGGTGGCGACTGAACCACGGCCAGCACACCGGCACACCGCCACGAATGGCGCCATGTTTGGGCCAGCGCGCAGCGCACCATAACCAGGGCCGTTGGCCGCGCGGTTGGAAATGCAGCAGCTGCCCGCCCTGCCGGCTGAACACCGCCTCGCAGGTGGGATGGCTGATTAGAAAAAGGTCGCGCTCCTGATGGCGCGTCCAACTGAAAAGGGGCTTGCCGGCGTCAGCCAGCAGCGCGTGCAGAGGGTTGTCCTCTATGCGCATCTGCTCGCTGGCCGCCACAAGTTCCGGGCGCGGCACGATAGGCCTGATGGTTTTCCGGCTCATCGACCGCGCTCAGGCATCACTTCCACCAGTATTCGACTTGCGCACCAAAGTTGGAGCCGTGCAGATCGGTGCCAAAGGCGCCGGTGTCAGACAGTGCCGAACCCGCTGCGACCATGCTGGCCGAGCGCTGTGCCGCTTCGTTCCAGCTCGCGTAGGTGTAGTACAAGCGGAATTCAGGACGGGTGGTGAAACCCGGGCCCATCGGCGACCACGTCGGGGCGATGGTGAATTTGGTCAGCTTGCGCGTACCGCCAGGGGCTTCAACCTGGTCGCGGCCCAGTTCGGTGACCAACTTGAAGGTGTCGGTAATTGCATACACCGGACGCACGCCAACGGAGAGCCAGTTCTGGTCCTGACCGTCTTCACGTTTGTCTTTTTCGTAGACGATTTCGAACTGACCGCCGAAATGTTTGGTCACCTGCCAATCGAAGAATTCCACCACGCGCCAGTTGGTTGCACTGTCGTCCAGCGTCGGATCGCCGGTGTAGCCCAGACCAGTGCCGGGGCCGACGCCGTATTGGAAGGCCAGGGTGTTAACGCCGCCGAGGAATTCTTTCTGTTTGTGCTGCACGGTTACCGAGTAACCGCTGTGGGCGTCGGTGCTGTCGGGCTTGTCGATGTAGCTGACGCCCACTTGCACAGTGCCGTTAGGGTTGGTGTTGAAGCCGTCGACGTTGAAGTCGTGACGGTTGATGTACGGTTCCTGGTCGTAGTTGTCTTTACGCGAGAACACGTAGCTGTACTTCAGGTCACCGATCTGAACTTCGTCGAAGCCGAAACCGGTGGCGCTCTGGTTCCAGTAGTAGAAGTCGGAGATATGGATGTCGTTTCGTTTGTAGAAACGACGACCGGCCCAGAACGAACCGCCATTGAGCGCGGGCATGTTGCTCCACTCGGCGTACATCTGGTTCATGCGGGCGAAGCCGTAGTCGCCAGTGTATTTCGGGGTTTTGTCGTACTGGTTGTAGAGCTGGGCCATGCCCTCAACGCTCAACACCGAACCGTCGTCGAGCTTGAACAGGTCCTGACGCAGGTCCAATTCAGTGTATTGCTCGCATTCGTTACCCAACCGGTATTTGGACTTCGCGCCTTGCAGCTGGAAGCACTGCTGGCCGGAACTGTTTACCGAGGTGCCAATACCGTTACGGGTATAGCCGCTGAACTCCAGGGCCTGGGCCGACCACGGGAACATTGCCAGGGCGCACGGCAGTGCCCAGAGACTTTTTTTCATTGTGCTCATATCCACTCCACTCATTTTTATTGTTGTTGCGCTTCGGATAACGGTTGCGCGTCGGTACATATCAAGGGCCCCGCCTTGCGGTGGGGGTACTGCTTAAATTGGTGTTTGCCCTATCGCAGCTAAAGCCGCTCCTACGCGGTTCGTAGGAGCGGCTTTAGCCGCGATGCTTTCAGCCTTCGCGCGGAATCAACCGCGTCACACGCCCTGCTTTCTCAGCAGGTTGCGACTTTCCCAGCAGCCCCAGGCGCTCTCCGCTCTTGGCGTCGAACAGCAGCACTTTGTCTGGGTCGAATTGCAGCTCCAGGGTGTCGCCCACGCGCGGCGCCATGTCCGGTGCCAGGCGGCAGCAGACTTTGGTTTGGTTGAGGTTGACGAATACCAGGGTGTCGGGGCCGGTCGGCTCGATCACTTCCACTTCGGACAAAATGCTCGGCAGGCTGGAGCCGGCCGCAGCCAGGCAAATTTGCTCGGGGCGAATACCCAAAATCACTTCGCGGTTTTCCAGGCCTTCGTCCTGCATGGCCAGCAGCAGCTCGCAACGCGCCTGGCCGGAATCCAGCAGCGCCAGCAGGCGACCGTCGCGACGCTGCAGGCGCAGGGGAATGAAGTTCATGGGCGGCGAACCAATAAAGCTCGCCACGAACAGGTTGGCCGGGTCGTTGTAAATCTGTTGCGGGGTGCCGAATTGCTGCACCACGCCATCTTTCATCACCGCCACTTTGTCGCCCAGGGTCATGGCTTCAATCTGGTCGTGGGTGACGTAAACGGTGGTGGTTTTCAGGCGCTGGTGCATCAGCTTGATTTCGGTGCGCATCTCAACGCGCAGCTTGGCGTCGAGGTTCGACAGCGGTTCGTCGAACAGGTAAATCTTCGGCCGCCGTGCCAGCGCCCGGCCCATGGCCACACGCTGTTGCTGGCCGCCGGACAGCTGGCCCGGTTTGCGCGCCAGCAGGTGTTCGATTTGCAGCAGCTTGGCCACGCGGGACACTTCTTCTTCGATGGCCGCCGCGCTCATCTTGCGCATCTTCAACCCGAACGCGATGTTCTCGCGCACGTTCATGGTCGGGTACAGGGCGTACGACTGAAACACCATGGCAATGTCACGGTCTTTCGGGCTCATGCCGCTGATGTCAGCGCCGTCGACGAGAATCTCGCCACCGGTGATATTTTCCAGGCCGGCGATGCAGTTCATCAGGGTCGATTTACCGCAACCCGACGGGCCAACCAGAATCAGAAACTCGCCGGACTCGATCTTCAGTTCGATGTCTTTGAGGGTGTCCGGCAAGCCGCTGCCGTAGGTTTTCTTGACGTTTTTAAGTTCGAGAGTTGCCATGTTTCACCCCTTGACCGCGCCGGCCGTGAGTCCACGCAGGAAGTACTTGCCCGCGACGATGTAGACCAGCAGCGTTGGCAGGCCGGCGATCATCGCCGCCGCCATGTCTACGTTGTATTCCTTGGCCCCGGTGCTGGTGTTCACCAGGTTATTGAGGGCCACCGTGATCGGTTGGGCGTCGCCACTGGCGAACACCACACCAAAGAGAAAGTCGTTCCAGATCTGGGTGAACTGCCAAATGAGGCAGACCATGATGATTGGCACCGACATGGGCAGCAGAATCCGCCCGAAGATGGTGAAGAAGCCGGCGCCGTCCAGGCGCGCGGCCTTGACCAGGGCATCGGGAATCGCCACGTAGAAGTTGCGGAAGAACAGCGTGGTAAAGGCCATGCCGTACACCACATGAATCAGCACCAGGCCGGTGGTGGTGTTGGCCAGGCCGAGTTTGCCGAGGGTGAACGAGGCTGGCAGCAGCACGGTCTGGAACGGCAGGAAGCAACCGAACAGCAACAGACCGAAGAACAATTGCGAACCGCGAAAGCGCCACATCGACAGCACGTAACCGTTCATGGCACCGATAAAGGTCGAGATCAGCACCGCAGGCACGGTGATTTTTACCGAGTTCCAGAAGTAGCCGCCGACGATGTCCCAGGCCTTGATCCAGCCGATGCCGTCGATCATTTGCGGCCAGCTCAGCAGGTTGCCGGTGCGAATGTCGTCGGGGCTTTTGAAACTGGTCAGCAGCATCACCACCAGCGGCACCAGGTACACGGCGGCGGCGCCGAACAAGGTGACGTAAATCGCCAGGCGGCTGAAGCTGAACGACGTTTTACCGTACGGGCGGGCCATTGGGCTTACAGCAATGGAATCAGTCATGGCGTTTGTTCCGCAGCTCGGAGTACAGGTACGGCACCAGAATGGTCAGGATCGCGCCCAGCATCAGCATGGCGCTGGCTGAACCGATGCCCATCTGGCCGCGGCTGAAGGTGAAGGAATACATGAACATCGCCGGCAGGTCGGACGAGTAACCAGGACCGCCGGCCGTCATGGCCGCCACCAGGTCGAAGCTCTTAATCGAGATGTGCGCCAGAATCATGAAGGCGCTGAAGAACACCGGCCGCAGGCTCGGCAACACGATGCGCAGGTAGATGGTTGGCAGGCTGGCGCCGTCGACCTGAGCCGCGCGAATGATCGATTGGTCCACGCCGCGTAAACCGGCGAGGAACATCGCCATGACAAAGCCGGAGGCCTGCCACACGGCAGCGATCACCAGGCAGTACACCACGCGTTCCTGATCCACCAGCCAGTCGAGGCGGAAGCCTTCCCAGCCCCAGTCACGCAGCATTTTGTCCAGGCCGAGGCCCGGGTTGAGCAGCCATTTCCAGGCAGTACCGGTGACGATCATCGAGAGCGCCATCGGGTACAGGTAAATGGTGCGAATGAAGCCTTCTTTGCGAATGCGCTGGTCCAGCAACACCGCGAGGAACACGCCGAGTATCAGGCTGATGGCGATAAACATGCCGCCAAACAGCACCAGGTTTTTACTCGCGACCCACCAGCGGTCGTTGTCGAGCAGGCGCACGTATTGCTGCACGCCGACCCACTTGTAGCTCGGCATGAAGCTGGAATTGGTAAAGGACAGAATGAACGTCCAGAGGATGTATCCGTAGAAGCCCACCAGAATCAGCAACATGCTTGGCGCGACGACCAGTTTCGGAAGCCAGCGCTGCAAGGTGTCGAACGGTGAGGCCTTGTTAAATACCGCCACGGTGCTCATCGGCATAACCCAGTCTTAGAGAAATTCAGTCCAAACGCTCCCCGCGACGCAGGCATGGCCGTTGTCGAGGGGCTGCCGAGGCAGCAGAGCGTTGGAGGTAAAGCTGCCGGCGAACCGGCAGCGGTCAAGCACTTACATCGCGGCCTTGATAGCCGAAGCCATCTGCGCACCGGCCTTGGTTGGGTCGGCGTTCTTGTCGCTCATGAAGTTGGTCACCACATCGAAGATCGCCCCTTGTACCGCCAGGGAGGTCGCCATGTTGTGGGCCATGCTTGGCTTCAGGGTGCCGGCTTTGTCGGCGGCCTTGAAGTCGGCCATAGCGACCTGGCCACAGCTGTCGAACTTGCTCATGTCCAGGTCGTCACGCACCGGGATCGAGCCTTTGTTCTGGTTGAACACGTACTGGAATTCAGGCTCGAGGATGATCTTCGCCACTTCGTTCTGCGCAGCGATGTTGCCCGGCGTGTTGTTCTTCGCCGAGAGCTTGAACATGGCCAGCGAGTCGATGTTGTAGGTGAAGCTGCCTTGCGTACCTGGGAACGGAACACATTCGAAATCGGTGCCGGCTTTCTTGCCCGCCGCGCTCCACTCGCTCTTGGCCCAGTCACCCATGATTTGCATGCCGGCTTTGCCGTTGATGACCTTGGCCGCTTCCAGGTTCCAGTCCTGGCCGGTGCCGTCCGGGTCCATGTAACCCTGGAGTTTTTTCAGGGCTTTGAACACTTCGGTCATTTTGGCGCTGGTGAGGGTGTCTTCGTCTTGCTCGATGAACGCTTTGGTGTAGCCGTCAGCACCCATGATGCTCAGCACCAGGTCTTCAAAGACGGTGCTGTCTTGCCACGGCTGACCACCGTGAGCCAACGGAATGAAACCGGCGGCCTTGAATTTTTCAGCAGCGGCGAACAGTTCGTCGAGGGTGGTCGGCGCCTTGTCGATGCCGGCTTTTTTCATCGCGACAGGGTTGATCCACAGCCAGTTCACGCGGTGAATGTTCACCGGTACGGCCACGTAGTGATCGTCGTACTTCATGGTGTCGGCGACGGTTTTGGACAGCAATTTGTCCCAGTTATTGGCTTTGGACACATCGTCCAGCTCGGTCAGCAAACCGAGGGCGCCCCAGTCTTGCAGGTCAGGGCCTTTGATCTGGGCGGCGGAAGGTGGGTTGCCGGAAACGGCGCGGGTTTTCAGTACGGTCATGGCAGCAGCACCACCACCGCCGGCAACGGCGCTGTCTTTCCAGGTGTAGCCGTCTTTTTCCACCAGTTTGCGCAGCACGTCGATGGCTTTGGCTTCACCGCCAGACGTCCACCAGTGCACCACTTCTACAGTGCCTTTGGACTCTGTAGGGGCATCGGCGGCAAGGGCGCTGAGGGGGAATAGGGAGGCGAGGGAAATAACAGCGGCGAGTCGGTTGATCGCGTTCATCTGAAGTACCTTCTTGTTGTTATACAGGCAAGTCGGAAGCTTGCGTTGCGATGGATTCTAATCAAGCGTTTTAGCTCCTGAGGTAACGAAGGGACGCGTAAATGTCACAGCTCCGTGACAAAACTTTTAGGTTCGTGGCACTAGCCTGGAAAGCTCGGCCAGCGCGGCTGTGAGGCTCGGCGCCAGGCCAATTTGCGGCAGGCAAACTGCCTGATACGCGTGATACAAATCCGGTTTTCCGGCCCAAATAGTGGCCGATGGCACGTTGTGAACATCCAGCTCGTGGTGCCAGCTGCCCTGCTCCCGGTCGATGAAATAAACCTCGATAAAATCCCAGAAACGCCGGTACCACACTTCATAACGCTGCTCGCCGGTGCGCTTGAGCAGCGCCGCTGCCGTGGCGCTCGCTTCGGCATGCACCCAATGCAAACGCGGGCGCACCACCGGCTTGTTTTGCCAATCGAGCGTGTACACCAGCCCCGGCGCGCCATCGACATTCCAGGCATAGCGGCACGCCGCGTCGAACAAACCCACCGCGTCATGCAGCAGCCAATCGGGCGCTGCGTAGTTGGCGCGTTGCAGCGAAGCTTCCAGGTGCAGCACCAACCGGGCCCATTCAAATGCGTGGCCGGGCGTGGTGCCGTATGGGCGAAAACCATCGGCTGGATTGGCCAGGTTGTAATCCAGTTGCGGCTGCCATTGGCGATCGAAATGTTCGATGACGCCGTAGCCGTTGTCGGCCGCATGGCCATGAATCAGTCGCTCAACCATCCGCAGCGCGCGCTCTAGCCAGCGGGTTTCGCCGGTGGCGTCGGCCAGGGCGAGGAATGCTTCAGTGCCGTGCATATTGCTGTTAGCACCGCGATACGCTTCTTCGTCCGTCCAGTCGCGAGCGAAGGATTCGCGTAGCGCGCCCTCCTCCTCGCTCCAGAAATATTCATCAATTATCTGCACCGCCTGCGCCAACAACTGCCCGGCACCCGCAGCGCCCGCTTGCAGCGCTGAGCTGGCGGCCAACGCCACGAACGCATGCAAATAAGCGGCTTTGCCAGTGTTGCCGTCGCGGTGTTCAGCCACCGCAAACCAGCCGCCATGCTCGGCATCGCGCAACGGCCCGAGCAACGCGGCGACGCCGTGCTCAACCAACTCCAGGCAACCGGGAATGCCCTGCACATGAGCCATGGCGAAACTGTGGGTCATGCGCGCCGTGTTCATGGTTTCGGCCACCGCATCGGCGGGCAAACGACCCTGCGCATCGAGGTTGGCGAAGCCCTGCTCAACCCGAGCGGCCTTGGCAAAACTCAGCAAGCGAAGGCCCTCGGCTTGCAACCAAACGTGGTGCGCGGGGGCATGCAGCCAGCTGGAAAAATTCGCGTCGATGCGGTCGCCGGTCATGGGCGTTCCCTGTGTAAGTGGGTTGGCGTTGAGGTGCGCCAAATTCTACGCAGCGTATGAGCGAGAAATTCCGATTCAGTGCCAAGAAAAGTGTCACGGGTCTGTGACAAATGCCCGCGCTAGAGGCGCTGCGCGGATGTGGGGCGGGAATGTGAGGCGGGGTTGATAGCTGTGCGGGGATTTCGATAAACGCCGCCCGGCGCACCCTCTCCCCTAGCCCCTCTCCCCAAGGGGAGAGGGGAACTGAGCGGCGACTCGCTGGGCTCCCCTCTCCCCTTGGGGAGAGGGGCTGGGGGAGAGGGCCGGGATCACTGACCCGCAGGCTGACTTTGCGCCGTGGCTTGGGTCACGTTGCTGCCGGCCGGCACGCTGCGCGTGAGCCAGACGTTGCCGCCGATGGTCGAGCCTTTGCCCAACGTGATGCGCCCCAGAATGGTGGCGCCGGCGTAAATCACCACGTCGTCTTCCACAATCGGGTGACGCGGTTGGCCTTTGTGCAGTTGGCCATTTTCGTCGGCGCTGAAACGCTTGGCGCCCAGGGTCACGGCTTGGTAAATGCGCACGTGGTTGCCGATGATCGCGGTTTCGCCGATCACCACGCCGGTGCCGTGATCGATGAAAAAGCTGTGGCCAATTTGCGCGCCCGGGTGAATATCGATGCCGGTCGCCGAGTGCGCCAGCTCAGCGCTGATGCGCGCCAACAGCGGCAAACCCGCCCGGTATAAATGGTGCGCAAGGCGATGGTGAATCACGGCAAGAATGCCCGGATAGCACAGCAGCACTTCGTCCACGCTGCGGGCCGCCGGGTCGCCCTGGTAGGCAGCGATCACATCGGTGTCGAGCAAGCGGCGAATGCCGGGCAAGGCGCTGGCGAAATCCCGAACGATGGCCACTGCCGCCGCCTCGCCATTGGGCTCTTCGCCGCGTTGGCGCGCCGCGTAAGCGAGCTCCAGGCGCACTTGAATCAGCAGGCAGTTAAGGGCGTTGTCGAGGGTGTGGCCGACGTAGAAATCTTCGCTTTCCTGACGCAGATTGCTCGGCCCCAGCCGCATGGGAAACAGCGCGCCGATCAGGCCTTCGAGAATCTTCGCCATGGCCTGACGCGACGGCAATTCGCGCCCCACCAGCTCTCGCGAACGGCCCGTGCTGCTGCGCCACTCGGCGCGCACGGCATGCAGTTCGCCGACGATTTTCTCCAGCTGCCAATTCACCGGTTGGCTGACGGCTTCGGTGGGCGTTGGCGTCAGCTTATCGAGGCCGGCATTGAGCTGTTCAGACATGGCAATCCCAAGGCACGAGGCCGAATTAGACGGGATGGCCACTCTAAGTCGCAGCTCGGATAGCGCCTAAATAATTAATTCGTTTAGGCATAGAACCAAATGAAAGGACCTGCCGCTTTGATTTTCGTAGGAGCGAGCTTGCTCGCGAAGCGTTTGATTTTAAAAGCTTCGCGAGCAAGCTCGCTCCTACAAGGGCGGATCGTCGTTCGCTGCGCCATGCCCGTGCGCCATCGCCACGATCACTTTGCGTTTGCCGGTGAACGTCGAGCGGGCGTGGGCGGCGAGCATGTTGTCGAGCATCAGCACGTCGCCGGGTTGCCAGGGGAAACTGATGGCGCAACCGTCTAGCACGCTGCGGATTTCGTCGAGCAGGCTGTCTTCGATCCGGCTGCCGTCGCCGTAGTAGACGTTTCGTGGCAGGTCTTCTTCATCAACGATATCCAGCAGGTTTTCGCGGATGTCGGCCGCCAGGTTGGAGATATGGAACAGGTGCGCCTGGTTGAACCACACGTCTTCCCCCGTCACCGGATGCCGCGCCACGGCTTGGCAAACCTGGCGGGTGCGCAGTTCGCCGTCGTCTTTCCATTCACAGGTGATGGCGTGGCGCGCGCAGTAGGCTTCGACCACGGCTGGGTCGTCGCTGTTGAACACTTGCTCCCACGGCACGTCGAGGCCATTGCCGAAGTTGCGCACGTACATCAGGCCGTGGCAGTTGAAGCGTTCGTGAATGCGCTGGGGAATGCGGCGGAAAATCTCGCGGCTGTCGGCAATCGGCGTTTCGCCACCCGTCTCGGCGGCGATCATGCTGTAGAACCAGATCTTCATCGGCCATTCACGGGTGTAGGCCTGCTCGTTGTGCAGCGGAATGCGTTGATGGGCCGGGTATTCGGTGGAGGTGTACACGCCTTGCGTCACGTTGCTGCGCGGTGTGGAGCCGAATTCGTAATTGAGCAGATCGTGACCAAAGCCGGCGGCGAAGGCGCGGAAACGCTCGGCGTCGCCGACCTCGAAACCGCGAAACAAAATGCCGCCCGCCTTGAGCAAATGGCTGTCCACCAGCGGCCTGATTTGCCCAAGCATTTCCAGCAAATCCAAGCCCGGTGCGGGCGCTTGAATCAGCAATGGCAGCGCACCGCCGCCGCTGAGCAGCGGCCTGATCGTCAGCGCCTGGGCAATGGCGTTCATGCCAGCGCATCCACGGCGGCGGCGAACGCCCGGGCGAAACGCGCGGCCACTTCATCGATCTGTTCGGCGCTGATTATCAGCGGCGGCAGAAAGCGCACCACGCTGCCATGGCGGCCGCCGAGTTCCAGAATCAGCCCGCGTTTGAGGCATTCCGCTTGCACCCGCGAAGCCAGCGCCGTGAATGCGGGCGGATGGCCGAGGTTATCGACGGCGCCGCGCGGGTCGACCAGCTCGACGCCAAGCATCAGGCCACGGCCACGGATGTCGCCCATCTGCGGGAAGTCGCCTTGCAGCGTGCGCAAATGCTCGCTCAGGCGTTCGCCCATGGCCGTGGCGTGGCTGGCGATGTCGTGTTCACGCAGATAGCGCAGCACGGCGGAACCCGCCGCCATGGCCATCTGGTTGCCACGGAACGTGCCGGCATGGGCGCCGGGCGCCCAGGTGTCGAGCCACTCGCGGTACACCACAACCGCCAACGGCAGGCTGCCGCCGATGGCTTTGGACAGCACCACTACATCGGGAATGATGCCGGCGTGTTCAAAGGCAAACATTTTCCCGGTGCGGGCAAAGCCACTTTGAATTTCATCAACGATCAGGGCGATGCCGGCGCGTTCGGTGATCCGTCGCAGGCCTTGTAGCCAGGCAATGTCGGCAGGAATGACACCGCCCTCGCCTTGCACCACTTCAACAATGACGGCGGCCGGCAACAGCACGCCGCCTTCGGGATCGTTGAGCAGGTTCTGCAGATAATTAAGATTGACCTGCACGCCCTGCTCGCCGCCGAGGCCAAACGGGCAACGGTAGTCGTAGGGATACGGCAAAAACTGCACGCCATTGCCGAGCACCGCCCCCAGTGGCTTCTTCGGGCCGTGGTTGCCCATCAGATTCAGCGCGCCGAGGCTCATGCCGTGGTAGCCGCCCTGGAACGACAGAATGCCGCAACGGCCGGTAGCCGTGCGCACCAGCTTCAGCGCGGCCTCCACCGCGTCGGTACCGGTTGGGCCGCAGAACTGGATTTTCGCCTCGCGGGCCAGGGCCTCGGGCAACACGGCGAAGAGGTCTTGCACGAACTGGTCTTTGACCGGTGTGGTTAGGTCGAGGGTATGCAGCGGCAGTTCGTCGTTGAGCACCTGGCGAATAGCGTCGATCACCACCGGATGGTTGTGGCCGAGCGCCAGCGTGCCGGCGCCGGCGAGGCAGTCGATAAAAGTGCGGCCTTCGACGTCTTCCACGTAGATGCCACGGGCGCGCTTGAGCGCCAGTGGGATGCGCCGCGGGTAGCTACGGGCGTTGGATTCCTGGCGCTTTTGCCGCGCCAGCAGTGGGTTTTCTTCGAAGTGGTAAAGCGCTTCTTCCGGGGCGGTGACACGCGAGGCGGCGACTTGCATGGGGTGTGGAACTCCGTGGGTAGGCAGCGACGCAACCAAAGGCGCGCCCGCGCGTTCGGTGGCTGTTGGAAGAAGGGACGTGTGGGTGGGGGGGGAAATTTAGGCGGAAAGGGTTTTGCGCCGGGGGGGAATTGTGGGGAGGCGTTCTGACCTGACCCATCACTCGAAAAAACCTCCGTCATCCTCGCGCACGCGGGGATCCAGAATCTTGAGCCGTGTGCATATGGCACGGGCGGCGGTATTCGTTACCGCGCGTGCTGACCTGATTCATCACTCGGAAAAAACATCCGTCATCCTCGCGCAGGCGGTGGTCCGACAATTCGGGATCCAGAGTTTCCAGTCGTACACGGTGTGAAGTGCGGCGTTATTCATTACCGAGTGCGCTGACCCGACTCATCACTCGAAAAAAACCTCCGTCATCCTC